>MAAC01011313.1_pt1 | contig 131497 bp, 110 predicted proteins | sample 1115981 | NCBI WGS metagenome assembly MAAC01 (sample SAMN04961126, study PRJNA320927) | seawater metagenome | isolation source: sample BD02T64 sea water enriched with oil for 64 days | place: USA:Gulf of Mexico | collected 2013-07-27
TTTACCCCTTAGGGGCGATTAGCTCAGTTGGTTCAGAGCACCTGCCTTACAAGCAGGGGGTCACAGGTTCGAATCCTGTATCGCCCACAACCGAAAAGCCAGATACTTAGTATCTGGCTTTTTTATTTTACGCCAGTCAAGATGTACTGGAGAGCAAATAAAAAGGCTCATACAGTAAGTATGAGCCTTTTTTATTTTAGATAGTTTGGATTAATGACAACTTGCTCCTAAAGCATATTGCAATCCTATTGTTCCAAATACTTTATTTTCCATTTGAACACCTACAACTTTTTGGTAAACCGGAAGATTTACTTCCAAACCTAAACGTAGGTTTTTAAGTAGGCCATCTGGAATGAAATAATTAGTTCCAATACCAAAGTCAATTTGATCTCTTCCAGAATTTTCAGTGTTGAACAACGGCATCATCATTGGATTCATATCTTTATCTTGTCCAGATATTGTTCCCAAATATCTATAGTTTATACTTGCAGAAAAGGCAAATGAATTGGATCCTTTAATAGAAGTCCAAGTGCTCCATTTGAATTCGTCTCCTAAATGATATTCTTCCTCATTGTCTCCCAATCTGAATTTATAGATAGCTTGAGAACCCCAAGAAAAACTGTTTGATTGGCCCAGATAGGTTAAGCCAATTGTTGGATCGAAAGTACCACTACCAAGTTGCATAGGGTATGCCAATTGAGCGTTTGACATCATTGGAGTGTCTCCCCTTTGGTCAATGTCTCCTGTGGGGATACTTACTGATATGTTTCCGTGGATTGAATTTCTATTTTTTTCAAAAATTCGGATAAGTGCACCTACAGATAGGTCGCCCAACCCACTGGATTCGGTTTCGAAGTCCATAGACATCATTCCCATTCGATGTACTAAACTCATCTCATTACTTAGATAATTCATCATTATCATTAGGGTAAGATTGTCTGAGGGAGCATGCATTATGCCTAACATGTGCATATTCATAGTCATTTCCTGTGGAATATTCATAGGATTCATAGGTACCATATTGTCATCAATACTTTCTTCGCCTAGTAGCATTCCTTCCATTGACATGGGCATCATTTTATACGAGAACATCCAGTCACCTTTGTGGTGTAAATGATCTCCTGAAATTCCAATAGGTGCATGTCCATCTGGTCTAGATAAGTTCCAGTATTGATTCGTTTCAGGTGTGTTTTGAATGGATTCTTCTTGTGCTTGAGATGCAAAAGGGTATAGCATAGCCAAACCCAATGCCAAATGTGTTATTTTGTTCATTGTGTCAATTGCTTAGTTCGTGTAATAAAAAATCAATAAGGGCTGAAGCCTTTATGTATGTATTTTATTAAGCAATTTGTGGAGGAGGAGAGTCCAAGGTTGGGTTAAACTCTTTTATCTTGAAGTGGTAGCCTAAAATATCCTCATATTCCATTATATCAATGCTTGAAAGATTGAATATGGAATCTTCAATTAAGGATAATGGGTAGTTCTCAAATTCAATTCTAGTAGTGGAACTAGATGGTTCTTCTTGTGAAGGTTCGTGGGCCTGTTTCAACTCTTTTTTAAGATGGCATTTCCCATTACAGTTGAGCTCAGGAGTAGACTTGTTCTCACAAAGGAATTCTATATAGTAGTCTATATTGAAGGCGTAATTAATAACAGGCGTAATAGGTCTTAACATGGCCATTATATATAATAGCAAGAAGATCAAATTCCCGTATTTCTTCACCTTTCTTAAAGACATAATTACTGTTGTAATATGAATCCAAAATTAGATTTTGTAATTATAATAAACAATGAAAATAATCAGGTTTAAGTAGCTAATTTTTTGATTGAGTAGAAAGCTGTGTAATTATCCTATAATGGTTTATTTAATACTTAAATTGCAACAAAAATTAAGACATGGGACTTAGTAATAATGATATACTAAAGAAGATACGTGTAGCGCTAAAATTGAGAGATGATGATATCGTCGATATTTTAAAGCTAGTAGATTTTAAGGTTTCAAAAAGTGAATTAGGAGCCTTCTTTAGAAAAGAAGACCATCCAAAATATATGGAGTTACAAGACCAGATATTAAGGAACTTTTTAAATGGCCTGATTATTTACAAAAGAGGTCCAATGGAAAGAAAACCTGCACCAAGAAAACCTGAATCAAGAAAAAAGGTTGACAATAAATAATTGTCAACCTTTTTTTATTTTAAAACTTTTCTATTTCTGAGTTTGCTCTGCTGCTCTTCTCTCTCTCTGCATAGTGTTTTCTCGATGAGATCTTTTTCCTCTTTTAAATAACTCTATACGGTTTGGTAATTGATTGTGTGGCCAGTAATTATTTGCTCTGTCCACATCAGCTGTCTCTAGGTCGGGATCCAATGATATTCTTTGAACTTGTTTTTCAAAATAGAATGCTTTAGTAAAAGATGCATGGTCATTAGTCCATACCTCAGCAGGAATCATCATTTTTTCTTTAGTTCCGTCCAAGAATTCGAATTCTAAAATTACTGGCATTGGGATTCCTCCAGGAGAACTAAAGTATAGGTTGTAGTAGTTTCCTCCTTTAGCTAATAGGGCTTTTTCATCTTCATCAAGAGATTCCATAAATTGGTTATAAGCTTCCTTGTCAAGAGCGTTTACACCATATTTGTCATAATGGTTGTAAAAGTCTAAGACATTAGCATCATTGTGAGAGAACTTTTCTAAATCAGCGTTTCTAGCTACTCCAATATGTGTTTCATCCTGATTATCCCTTAATTGGGCAACTTCAGCTTCAGTATCAGGGTTGTTTGTAGATGGTTGGAACCATTCTACTTTATCCAAAGCAATATCTACATGGTCATTAGTATAAAACCAAGCTCTCCAGAACCAGTCCAAGTCCGTTCCAGATGCATCTTCCATAGAACGGAAGAAGTCAGCAGGAGTAGGATGTTTGAAAGCCCATCTACGAGCATATTCTTTAAACGCATAATCGAAAAGATCTCTACCTAGGACAGTTTCTCTAAGGATATTTAGAGCTGTGGCAGGTTTACCATATGCATTGTTTCCAAATTGTTTGATTGCTTCTGAATGAGTCATAATCGGAACAATGTTCTTTTTATCTCCTTTCATATAGTCCACAATTAGATGTGCTGGACCTCTTCTAGAAGGATAGTTGTCTTCCCATTCTTGTTCTGTCAAGTATTGAGTGAAAGTATTCAATCCTTCATCCATCCATGTCCATTGTCTCTCATCTGAATTGATGATCATCGGGAAGAAGTTATGTCCTACTTCATGGATAATTACACCCATCATCCCATATTTAGTTTGACTACTATAGGTACCGTCTTTTTCTGGACGACCAAAGTTGAAGCAGATCATTGGATACTCCATACCAATGCTTTTCGAATGAACCGAAATAGCAGCTGGATAAGGATAATTGATTGTGTATTTTGAGTAGGTTTTGATAGTATGAGCTACCACTTTAGTGGAGTACTGTCCCCAAAGCGGATTACCTTCTTTTGGGTAATAAGACATGGCAAGTACATTTTTAGCACCTACCTTAACTCCCATGGCATCCCAGATGAATTTTCTAGAACTAGCAAAAGCAAAATCACGAACATTCTTAGCTTTAAAATGCCAAGTTTTTGTCGATGTAGCTTTAGTTTTCTCAGCTTCTTCGGCTTCTTCTTGAGTAACAATAAGAACAGGCTCAGTTGCTGCTTTGGCCTTTACAAATCGTTTGTACTGTTTTGAAGTTAACGTATTAGAAGCGTTTTGTAAAACCCCAGTAGCACCCACAATATGGTCGCTAGGAACATTGATTTTTACATCGTAGTCTCCAAATGGAAGAGCAAATTCTCCTCTTCCCCAAAATTGTTTTGTTTGCCAACCTTCAACGTCATTATAGACTGCCATTCTAGGGTAGAATTGAGCAATAGTATATAAGCTATTGTCTTCCTCTGGGAAATATTCAAATCCAGAACGACCACCCACTTTATCTCTATCATTAATATTGTACCACCATTTGATCTTAAAGGTAAATTGTTCTCCTTTTCTCAAGATTCTAGGTAATTCAACACGCATCATGGTAAAGTTAACAGTATGAGTTAGCTTCTTGCCTCTGCTGTCCGTTACATGCGTAATTTTAAACCCTCCATCAAATTTAGTATGGAAGTTTTTCAATTCACCAATGCTCATTTTGTCAGAAACCTTCCCTGTTCGGATTTTTTTAGAATCCGAATCTTGTGCTCTCACGTTTTGGTCCAATTGTACCCATAGATAACGCAGTTCATCAGGTGAATTGTTGGTGTAGGTAATAGATTCTACCCCTGTAATTTTATGTAGTACATCATCTAGTGTAAGGCTAATTTTATAATTGGCCTTTTGCTGATAGTACTTTGGTCCAGGTGCACCAGATGCCGTTCTGAAACTATTTGGCGTAGGTAACTGAGTGCCCAATTGACGGAACTTATTTTGGTTGGTGTTTTCCAGTTGGGCATAACTAAATGTTAAGCCCAAAAAAAGTAACGCGAAAAAATAATTAAACGATTGCTTCATGCTTATTGATTGGTGATTCTGATTGTTTGCTTTCTTTTATTCTTATCAAAAACTAGTGAGGAAACATTTCCATTATGATAAAAATGAACCATATTTTTTTGATCTTCAAAATGTTTGTCAAGTAAAGAATTTTTGATGGAAAAGTGATCGAATTCTCTAGGAACATCTAGCTCTAGGTAACACCATGTTGACATTCCTTCAGATTCCTTACCCAAATATTGGGCTTTGAAAATGGAATCCAAAATATTTACCTGAAAATAGCTGTTTAAGTAAATTCCAATTAGTGAATCTACAGTTTGAGATTCTGTTTCAAATCCAATATCCAATATTTTATCTTCCAATGTTTCTCTGATTCCCAATTCCAAGTCGTCTGAAAACATCCGAATGGAAATTTGGAATGAATTACTGTCCGAATTATAATGAATATCACATACAGATATATGTACCGGATGAGAGAATCCAATTAGCGGAAACAGTAGTAAAAGGCTTAAAATGAAACGTTTTATCATTGAAAATCAAGATTTGCACAATTTTACTAAAAAAAAACTGAATAATTAGATTGTTTTTTAACGGAATGGTAATAAAATGTTAATAGCTTTTTTATTGATTAGTAATGAGTTAGTTTAAAATGTATTCATTTTCAACTGATCATGAGCAAAAAAAAACCATCCAGAGGGACAGTTTTTTTTTATAAAGATGATAATAAACCTATAAGTTTCTACTTATTCAGCCATTGTTGATGGGCATGCATAAGTGGATATTGGAAGTTCAGTTTCTTCTAATGCTTTAAATCCACCTTGGACATTCACTAAGTTGTGGACTCCATTTTGTTTTAAGATAGAAATTGCGATTAGAGACCTGAATCCTCCAGCACAATGAACGTAGTGCTTTGTATCTTTATTTACTTCATTACTTCTTTCAGCAATCTTGGAAAGTGGTAGATTAACTACATTCCCAACAACATGCTGACTATGAAACTCTGTTTCTTTTCTTACATCAAGAGTTGGCGTATTTTCTGTAAAGGAACCAGCAAATTTTTCAGGTTCCATTTCTTCAATAGTTTGTAATTCTAAACCAGCTTCCTTCCAAGTACTAATACCACCTGCAAGATATCCTTGTGTATTATCATAGCCAACTCGAGATAATCTTCTCACCACCTCTTCTTCTTTTCCTTCATCAGCTAGGAAAACTATAGGTTGCTGAATATTTGTTATCAAAGCGCCAACCCATGGGGCGAAACTTCCATCTAAGCCAATAAATAAAGAGTTAGGAATAAATCCTTTTGGAAAAATCTCTCTGCTTCTTGTATCAAGAATTAAAGCTCCATTTTCAACTATGCTATTAAAATCACTTAGAGAAAGAGCCTTATTACCCGTTTCCATTACTGAGTCAAAGTTTTCATATCCCATGATATTCATCTTTGCATTTTTTGGAAAATATTGAGGAGGATTGCTTAAGCCATCTGTTACTTCGTGAACAAATTCTTCACGAGTCATATCAGTTCTCAAAGCGTAATTCGTTTCCTTTTGATGACCTAAGGTGTCATAGGTCTCGTCACTCATGTTCTTTCCACACGAAGATCCAGCACCATGACCTGGGTAGACAATTATGTCATCAGATAAAGGCATTATCTTTGTTCTTAATGAATCAAATAAATGACCAGCTAAATCTTGAACAGTAAGATCACTCTTTACTGCTAGGTCAGGTCGACCAACATCACCAATAAATAAAGTATCTCCTGAGAATATTGCTTTTTCTACTCCATTTTCGTCCTTCAATAGGAAACAAGAAGATTCCATTGTGTGACCAGGAGTGTGAAGTAGAGTAATAGTTATATTTCCTAACTTAAATTCCTCTTTATCCTTTCCTATATGAGTTTCATAGTTAGGGTTGGCATTAGGACCATAAACGATAGTAGCTCCAGTTTTCGCAGCCAAATCAACGTGTCCAGAAACAAAGTCAGCATGGAAATGAGTCTCAAAAATATATTTAATCTTTGCATTGGCTTCATTAGCCATATCAATATACGGAGCCGTTTCACGAAGTGGGTCAATGATTGCTACTTCTCCTTCAGACTCTATGTAATATGCTGCCTCAGCAAGGCAATTGGTATATAGTTGTTCGATTCTCATTTCAGAAATAATTTTAAAGCCTCTATTTAGGCTTTTCGTTAATCATAGTACAAAATAAACCCATTTTTAGTTAAAAAAGCGTGCTAAATGTTACACAGGGTTATGATTTTAATCATACCATGATATCTACTCCAAAAATATGAACAATTTTTGTTATTTCAACATTCCAATGATGTTCAGATATTAATTAGTACTAAATAATGGTTATTGAGTACTAAAAAAGAGAGTCCTATACCAAATGGCTCTCTTTTTAATTACGATTTAAAATATATTAATGAGGTAATTTATGTCTGATTAGTCCATAAACATAAGTTCCTAAAATCGCGGCACAAATGACCACTAGGAAAATTCCAAATCCATGCCCCACAAGGATGAACATTGGAGCAGGGCAGGCGCCAGTTAGAGCCCAACCTAATCCGAAAATAGTTCCTCCAATAAGATATCGTTTATACCCTTTTTCTTTTTGTATGAATGTCATTTTTTCACCATACATACTTTTGATTTCTTTCTTTTTTGCACGTTGAGTAAATAAGATTCCGAGAACAACAGCGGAACCAATTACTCCATACATATGGAAAGACTCAAAGCGGAACATTTCATAAATCCTGAACCAGGAAACAACCTCTGCTTTACTCAAAATGATGCCAAAAATAGTACCTGCAATTAAAAATTTTAATAGTCTCATGGTCTATAAATTTAGTAGGTAGGGGATAAATAAATATGTAGATAGAATTCCTCCAATAAAAAAGCCGATTACAGCAAGAAGTGATGGGAGTTGTAAATTACTTAACCCACTGATAGCATGTCCTGAAGTGCAGCCTCCGGCGTATCTTGCGCCGAAGCCAATAAGGAATCCTCCTAAAATCATAAAACAAAAACCTTGAAGTGTCCAAAGGTTGTCAAATGAAAATATTTCAGTCGGAATATAAGCAGCTCCAGGATTTTGAATGCCCATGGATCCCAAATCCTTTACTACTGTTTCTGATAATTGAATGGCCTCCGGGTTTTTTAATAATGATCCCGAGATGGCTCCTCCAATTAGAACACCCAACATAAAAATAAGATTCCAGCGTTGTTCTTTCCAGTCTCCAATGAAGAAGTCACAATGATTGCCGGCTCCAAGGGCACTGCAGATGGTTTTGAGGTTGGTAGATACACCAAACCCTTTTCCAAAATAGTGCATCAACATCATTAGTAAGGCAATCAGTGGTCCAGCTACATACCAGGGCCAGGGGTGGTGAATGAATTCCATTTTTGATAGTTTAGATGAACAAAAATATCCTTCAAGATAAAAAAGTTATGTGACATTTATTACATAACTTTTTTTGAGAGTAAAAATTAGAATTGAAAATGCTTGTTTTGAAGTATGAAATGCTGCTTTCGTTGCTTGTTGTTTGGAAAGCATATCCCCATGGACCATAAATCTACCGTAACTCTAATTAGGCTATTAGAAATTAACTCATTCCAAAGTAATTCCTGTCCCATGTAATGATGGGGTTGAGAGAGACTGATGAATTGAGTTTCCTGCGCTATGGCCTGCAGTGGGATTATATTAAGGTCTGATGTAGCGCAATTAGAACAAAAGTGGATAAAGTCAAAGTTAGATTCTTCCTTGTATTCAATTTGAATTTGAATTTCCGTTGAAATATCCATCATAATTGAGCGCATAGATTCCTTTCCAGGTCCAATAATTAACCCTTTTCTATAGCCGTATTTATTTAGTAATTGATACAATAATTCAGCTTCCTTCTTGCAGAAGTCCTTCTTCTTATTGTATAGGTTGTTGATCCTTCTGAAGGAATAAAATTCCTTCTTTTTCTCCAAGATATCTGTATAGAGGTCGTAAACCAATGGCGAGTGTAGGCCATGAGCATTCATAGCTTGCCAATGGTATTTAATTCTCTTGAATAATTGAATCATCCTGCTTTTTCAGATAATTCCATCCATTTCATCATCATTTCTTCTGACAATTGTTCAATCTCATGAAGACGAATAGATAATTTGGTTATTACCTCAGGATCTTGGTCTTCCTTGTAAAATTCCTGACTGATGGATTCTTTTTCTTTCTCCATCTTAGCCATGTCTTTCTCCAGTTGCTCTAATTCTCTTTTCTCTTTAAAAGATAGTTTTTGCTCCCTTTTTTGATGATTGGTTTTTCCCTTGGGTTCTTCCTTTTTACTAGTTTCAATTGTAACTTTTTCTTCCTTTACGCTTGATTTAGTCATTCGGTAATCTGTATAGTTACCTGGGAAATCTTTAATTTTCCCTTCTCCTTCAAATACAAATAGGTGGTCTACCAATTTGTCCATGAAATATCTATCGTGAGAAATGATAATAAGACAGCCTGGGAATTCATCCAAAAAGTCCTCAAGTACATTTAAGGTAGCAATGTCTAGATCATTTGTTGGCTCATCCAAAATAAGGAAGTTTGGATTTTTCATCAAAATGGTAAGTAGATAAAGCCTTTTCTTTTCTCCACCACTTAATTTTGAAACTTGAGACCATTGCGCATCTTTGGTAAAAAGAAAACGCTCTAAAAGTTGGGCAGCAGTCAATTTTCGTCCTTTATTCAAAGGGATAACTTCTGCAACGTCTTTGACAACCTCAATAACTCTTTTGTCGTTAGGAATGTTCATTCCTGACTGAGTATAATAGCCTATTCTTAGTGTTTCTCCATGAACTATTTTTCCTCCATCATGAGGTTCTAGGCCACAAAGCATATTCAGAAGCGTTGTTTTTCCTGCTCCATTTTTACCAACAATACCAATCCTGTCTTTATTGACAAAAGTATAGGTGAAATCTGCTAATATTGTATGATCACCATAGGCCTTTTTCAAATGATGAAGTTCCATGATTTTAGAGCCCAAACGTTGCATTTGGATCTCAAGTTGAACCTCCTCTTTTTTAGTATTTTGTTTGGCAACCTTTTCTATATCGTAAAAGCTATCTATTCTAGCTTTAGATTTAGTTCCTCTAGCTTTTGGTTGTCTTCTCATCCATTCAAGTTCCTTCTTGAATAAATTTTTTGCCTTTCCAATAGTGACTTTCTGTTCTTCTTCTCTTAGTTCTTTCTTTTCAAGGTAATAACTATAATTCCCTTTATACCTGTAGATAGATTCGTTTTCCATTTCTAAAATGGTGTTACAAATGGCATCCAAGAAATAACGGTCGTGAGTGATCATGAATAGAGTCATAGCGGACTGATTCAAATAGGTCTGAAGCCATTCAATCATTGCAAGGTCTAAGTGATTGGTAGGCTCATCCAGAACTAAAAGATCTGGTTGCTCAATCAGTACCTTACTAAGGGCTAATCTTTTTTTCTGACCACCAGATAAGAGACTTAGTGGTTTTTTTAGGTGATCTGCTAAATGCAAACTGTAAAGGACATCTTTAATTCTAGCTTCTACATCCCAAGCTTGGCTTTCCTCCATTAGATCAAGAGCTTTTTGGAAGGCATCAACATCTTCTGGATTTTCCAGAGCAAGACTATAAGCCTTTGATGCTTGAACTTGTGGATGATCCGCTTCATAGATAACTTCTTCTATACTTTCGTATCCATCAAAGTTACTATCTTGATCCAAGAAGGCAACGCGGAGACCTTTTCTGAAAACAATACTACCACTATCTGCTTGATCCTTATCAGCAAGTAAACTAATTAGGGTGCTTTTTCCCGCACCATTTTTGGCAATAAGGGCTACCTTGTCTCCCCTGTCAATCCCAAAAGAAAGGTCCTCAAATAATACACGCTCACCAAAGGATTTAGTTAGTAATTCAACTGATAGATAATTCATAGATATTGTTTAAATGCATTTAACCTGGCAAAAATACAGCATTGAATTGATTTAAATTGAATATTTCTGTTGATTAATTTTAGATGTTGGTGTTTATATTTTTCAATACTGCAGCTATTCTTATCTTTGGGTATAAATCTAGTTGAATGAAGATAAAAGAACTTTGTAATTACCTAGAGAGTTGGGCCCCTTCGGCATACCAGGAAAGTTATGATAATTCAGGACTATTAGTAGGAGATCAGGATAGAGAAATCACTGGTGTCCTAGTCAGTTTGGATTGTACCGAAGATATAGTGAATGAAGCCATTGATAAAGGGTGCAATTTAATAGTTTCTCATCATCCAATCGTGTTTAGTGGGATGAAGAGATTAACGGGTAAAAATTATGTAGAAAGAACAGTAATAAAGGCGATTGAGAATAAAATTGCCTTATTTGCTATTCATACTAATTTAGATAATATACCAACTGGAGTAAATAAAAAGATTGCTGATAAGTTAGGCTTGATTAATGTAGAAATATTGGCACCCAAGGCTGGTAAATTGACACAATTAGTAACCTATGTTCCGGAAGCTCAGATTGAGGAAGTGAGAAAAGCCTTATCAGAAGCAGGAGCTGGTAAAATTGGTAATTATTCCGATTGTGGATTCCAATCAAAGGGTGAAGGGACTTTTAAAGCATTGGAGGGCGCAAATCCATTTGTAGGGGAGTGCAATAAATTGCAGCGCGAATCAGAAGTTCGACTTGAAATGGTCTTTCCTAGTTATTTGTCTTCAACAATTGAAACAACACTAAAGCAGTCACATCCTTATGAAGAAGTAGCCTATTCCTTGATTGCCTTAGAAAACAAAAACGCCTATCTAGGTTCTGGCATGTTTGGTTATTTGGAAACCCCAATGTCATTAGAAGAGTTTTTGCCATTCCTAAAGCAAAAGATGGAAGTTGGTTGTGTGAGATATACCCCAGATACAGGTAGGAAAATTGAAAAAATAGCTCTTTGCGGTGGTAGTGGATCTTTTCTTTTGAAAAATGCAATTGGCGTTAACGCAGATATCTTTATCACAGGAGATTTTAAATATCATGAGTTTTTTGATGCAGAAAATCGTATTATTATAGCAGATATTGGGCATTTTGAAAGCGAACATTATACGATTGAGCTAATTGTAGAGAAAATTCAAGAAAAATTCCGTAATTTCGCCATTTGCAAATCGACTCATAATACGAATCCGATCAATTACTTTTAAGATGAAGAAAAGTCAGGCGGCAGATTATACAGTAGAGGACAAGCTACTAGCTCTATATAAACTTCAGGAGATAGATTCTGAAATTGACCAAATCAACACGCTTCGTGGTGAATTGCCTCTTGAGGTACAGGACCTAGAAGATGAAATTGCTGGTTTGAATACGCGTATTGATAAAATCAAAGCCGAGAACCAAAGCTTTGAAATGTCTATCATTGATAGAAATGAACTGATTGCAACTGCCAATACCTTAATTGCTAAGTATAAAAAGCAACAAGATAAGGTTCGTAACAATAGAGAGTACGAAGCTTTGATGAAGGAAGTTGAATTCCAAGGTTTGGAAATTGAATTGGCGGATAAACATATCCGTGAATTTAAAGCTAAGATTCAGAAAAAAAATATGTCCATCCAAAGTGCAGCTGAAAGAATTTCAGAACGTACTAAGGATTTAGATGCAAAGAAAAATGAACTTGATAAGATAGTTGGAGAAACTCAAAAAGAGCAGGAACAACTAGCAAAAGATCAAGGAGATGCTGAAAATGTAATTGATGATAGATTACTAACAGCTTATAAGAGACTTAGAGATAATGCTCGTAATGGTTTGGCTGTTGTAAAGATTGATAGAGATTCTTGTGGTGGATGTTTTAGTAAAATCCCTCCACAACGTCAAGTTGATATTGCAAGTAGAAAAAAGATTATCGTTTGTGAACACTGTGGAAGAATATTGGTAGATGACAATATAATTGAAACAGTTAAGTAATATTTAAAAAGAAGGAATCGAAAGATTCCTTCTTTTTTTTTGCCTATATTTATTAAATGTACATTTTCCGTCAATTAATATATATATGTTTATTTCTACTTATTCCCATTTCTGGGTTTTCAATAGGGTCTAAAGCCGATGTGGCTTTGCGCTACTCTTATTCCTTTCAATTCAAGAAAGCAGAGCATACACTTAATAACTTATCTCCCGGATGGAGAGAATTTACAGACAACAAAAATCTGTTTATTCAAGTTTTACTCAATGAAGGTCCCAAAGATATTAGTGACGTTACAAAAAGGATCACGGATAACCTTAAGAAGTTAAAGAAGGAAAATCTTCCGAAGGCAATGAAAGCACATTTTTTGGCTGAAAGTGAATTGATGCTAGGGGTGCTTCAAATGCAAGATAAAAAAGGGGCCATTTCAGCTGTTCATTTATTCAAGTCTTATAATAGTTACGAAAAATTATTAACTGATTTTCCTGATTATGCACCTGCCCAAATTGGATATCGTTTTTTAAGAATCGCCATTGCTGTGATGCCAGAACAATATAAAAAGTTCACTAGTTTATTAGGAATGAAGGGCGATTTGGAAACAGATGTTCAAGTATTGCATAATTTATTGCTTGAAGATAAATTGGTAGGAATCTACAGGGATGAGGTGATCATTATGCTGGATTATCTCGATTTACACTATAACCTTGGTCAGTTTGTGAATATATCTGATGAAGAAAAATTCGAAAGTACACTTCCATTATTTAAATTGGTTCAATCACTCCACGCGTTCAAGCAGCGTAATCCAAAGTTGGCATTAAATTATCTAAAGGGTGCAGCAGCAGGTAATAAAGCCAACTTTCTAAATTACTATATGGGGAAGGGCTATTATATCTTGATGGATGATCGTTGCGAGAGCTTATTGAAGAAGTTTATTATATTAAATCGATCAAATGGATATGTGAAGTCTGCAGCCTATTACCTTTCAAACTATACATTATACAAAGATAGATTAAAAGAGAGTAGCCAATTTGAGAAAATGGTGTTACGGGATGGGGCTAATAGAATGGGGCCAGACAAATTAGCTTTGCAGGCAATAAAATACAAGCGGAGTAAGGATATGGTTTTAGCTACCTTGTTGTATGACTCGGGGGAGTATGATGAAGCCATCAAAAAACTTCAGGAATGCGAGCCACATGGATTAATAGAGTTGGTTGAGGTCGATTACAGATTAGGAAATAATTATTGGGAATTGGGGAGATTAGATAGTGCCATTTTTCATTTCGAGAAAGTATTCAGTAATAGCCGTAAATTAAACTTATATTTTGCCCCTAAAGCAGCTTTAAAATTAGGATTACACTATAAAAGGATAGGAGATAAATGGAAAGCAATTAACCATTTGGATAGGGTATTGGGATACAAAAAATTTCCATTTGAAAAAGAAATCAAATCAAAAGCTAAATATCACCTTGCTGTTTTGTCCACGGACCAGATTAATTAGAATAACCTGAAATTCAAAATCTGATAAACGGAATTTTGAAAAAGAAAGGAAAGGATCTGAAATAGTACACCTACAAGGAAGCCTAAATATACTTGCTTATGGGAATGTGCATTTAAGCTAATTCTTGCGTGTCCAATGATTCCAGCTAATAGACTTAAGAGTAATAGAACATAGAAAAGGTCTGCTTGGTAACTTTGTGATATTGAGAAGATGGCCCCCCAAACACTTCCAATGCTTAATGTATGTATGCTGATTTTACTGAAAGGCAACGCTAATAATGCAACTAATACAGAAAGTGATGCCCCAAATGCTATTAAGGTGAAATCGAAAGGGATTATATGAATTGCGTTGAATAAATGTGTCATTATCAGAAAAAAAGAAAAGCTGAGGAACAGTGGGATTCTTCTTTCAGATGCAGTGGGCATTTTTAAGGAACTGATGACTCCAGTTGTTTTAAGTAAAATACTCGAAAATAGAGGAAGCGCTAATGTGAATAGAAGAGTAATCATCATTAGTAAATCATTTACTTCGTCTATCATTTGATTGCTGAACAATTGGATTAGGTAAAACGTAGTTAATCCAGGAATCCATATTGGGTGAAATAAATAGGATATAATAGTAGCGAAAGTCCTATTAGGTGTATTCATTTAGATTTGTTTTCTAAGTCTTGCCACAGGAATGTTAAGTTGTTCTCTGTATTTGGCAACTGTTCTTCTTGCAATTGGATATCCTTTTTCTTTTAACTGCTTAGCAAGAGTTTCGTCTGTTAGAGGTTTTCTCTTTTCTTCTTTGGTAATTAATTCTTGTAGGATATTTTTGATTTCTCTTGTGGAAACGTCTTCACCTTGATCATTTTTCATTGATTCAGAGAAAAACTCCTTTATCAATTTAGTACCATAAGGTGTTTGGACAAATTTACTGTTTGCAACACGTGAAACTGTAGAAATGTCCATAAGGATATCGTCCGCAATATCTTTAAGAATCATTGGTTTTAGCTTTCTTTCATCCCCTGTCAAGAAATATTCCTTTTGGTATTTCATAATTGAATTCATGGTTACTAATAAGGTGTTTTGACGTTGTTTAATAGCGTCAATAAACCATTTTGCTGAATCCAATTTCTGTTTTACAAATAATACGGCCTCCTTTTGAGCCTTGTTAGCTTGTCCTTTTGTTTCCTTGTAGCTTTGTAGCATATTAACATAACTCTTGCTTATTTTTAGGTCAGGTGCATTCCTACCATTAAGTAAAAGTTCTAATTCACCTTCAATAATTCTGATTTCAAAATCAGGAATAATTTGTTGGATGTTTTTATCTCCAGATTGTGATATAGAATTACCAGGCTTTGGGTTCAATTTGGAAATCTCCTTAATGGCTTTCTTAAGTTCTTCTTCAGATATAGAAAGTCGAGAGCAAATTTTAGAATAATGCTTTTTGGTAAATGATTCAAAATATCTATCGAGAATAGAGATGGCAAGATTTACTGATTCTGATTCTTTCTTGCGTTTTAATTGAATAATGAGGCACTCTTTTAAATCTCTAGCACCAACCCCTGATGGGTCAAAAGATTGGATTAATTGAAGAGCTTGTTCCAATTGTTCAATTTCAACGAAAATATTGCTAGAAAAGGCTAGGTCATCAATGATGTGTTCCAATTCTCTTCTCAAATAACCATTCTCATTGATGCTACCAATAAGAAATTCGGATATAGCGTACTGTTCTGGTGAAACCTTTTTTAGGTTTAATTGATTTTTTAGGAATTCAGTGAATGAGGTTCCGGTAGCATAAGGGATTTGCTTTTCTTCATCGTCTGCGCTGTAATTATTTGCATGTAGTCTATATGAAGGCGTTTCATCATCACTTAGGTATTCATCTACATTGATTTCAACCGATTCAATGAACTGGTCTTCCTCTTGATTGAATTCTTCGTCTTTGGAAAAATCCAATTCTTCGTTTTCTGCGCCTTCTTTACCCTCGTCTAAAGCAGGATTCTCTTCGATCTCACTTTTAAGTTTTTGCTCAAATTCAAGCGTAGGCAATTGAATCAGTTTCATCAACTGAATCTGTTGTGGTGAAAGCTTTTGCTGTAATTTTTGCTGTAGACTCTGTTTAAGCATTTTGGCTGCGTTATCAATTATTATACCAATTTACTGAATTTTGATCATTTTTATTGGTTTCATTCACTGTTTTTAGTGATAAAATTGTCAAAACATTCATTATTAGTGTTTTATTATTGTGTTTTAATATTCTAACGGAATTTGAATCAAAAAGATTTATCACCTACAGCTGATATCAGCAATTCATTTTTTACTTTTGCTACTATGATTGATCGCAAAAACATCAAGAAAGTACTCATCATTCGTTTTAGTTCAATAGGAGATATTGTATTGACAAGTCCTGTCTCTCGTTTGTTGAAAGCGAAAGGATATGAGGTGCACTATCTTTCCAAAAAATCATTTAAAGGTTTACTGGAGACCAATAAGAATATCGATAAGGTATTCTGTATTGATTCTCAGGTGTCAGAAATTATTGAGGAGCTAAAAAACGAATGTTATGATTTTGTTGCTGACCTTCATTGGAATATAAGATCAAAGCAAGTTTTAAAAGCCTTAAATGTTCCCTTCAAGAAGTTGGATAAGCTCAATTTAAATAAATTGATGTTGGTATGGTTTAAATGGAACATTATGCCAAAAGGGTCGGTTGTAGAACGCTATATTGACGTAGTATCGGATTTAGGGATTGAAAATGACAATAAGGGCTTGGATTATTTCATTCCAAAAGGAGTGGAGGTTAATTGGAGGGAAGATTTTGAAGTTGAACGATTTATCTCCTTTGTGATCGGTGGGCAACATGAAGGGAAAATGATGTCTCCAACAAAAATTAAAGAAGTCTGTTTGGCTTTGCCATTGCCTGTTGTTCTTTTAGGTGGACCAGATGATATGGAGAAAGGAGAATGGATTGAGGCTCATGGAGAGGGGAAAATAATTAATGCTGCAGGGAAATATTCTTTGAATGAATCTTCCTATTTGTTAGATCAATCAGCTTGTGTGATAAGTCATGATACTGGCTTGATGCATATTGCTTCAGCTTTAAATAAGCCCGTTGTATCTTTATGGGGTGGAACTGTTCCAGAACTTGGATTCGCGCCGTATATGCCTGGAAGGCGATCTGAAGAAATAGGAGTGAAGCACTTTATGAGACCTAGCTCTAAATTAGGAAGAAGAAAAGGGGTATATAGATTGTTTAATTTTATGGATGCTATACCTGTTGAAAAAATTGTAGCTGCAGTAAATCTAGCTATATGAATATGAAATAAAAAAGGCTCCATACGTGGAGCCTTTTTTATTTTTGATTAATGACAATGTTTGTCAGATAGACCAATGTTTAAGTCTTGTCTCATCTCTCTTATAAATGCCCTTAATTCATCTCTATCATTGCTTAAACTAAATCGTTTATTTCTTTCTTCATGTTGAAAGTTGTCAATGATTTGTCTTTTTTGTCTCAATTGTTCTTTTAACTCCCATCTTAGATTTTTTGCTTTCTCCATAGCTACATACATTCTGTTAGATCTATTTCTTCCAGAGTAATATCCATTGTGAGGTCCGTGTCCTTTTTTGTTTTTATAACGGTGGTTGTGGTTTCCGTTATTATGATGATGCGATTTTCTTCTTAGCCGCTCGATCTCTTGATTAACCTTTTTCAATTGTTGACGAGAACTAATAACATCCTCTCTCATCAAAAAGGCTATTTCATTTTTTAGTGTATATGCTCTATGGAAACGTCTATTTACAATTGCTCTATCAAAGCGATTACTTAACTCTTTCATTTTCCTTAATTCCATTTTTTCTGTGTTAATGGAATAAGAGTTATAATTATTTCCTCTGTGGTTGTTTCTGTTTTGCGCTTTAATTGGTAAAGCAAAACTCATTAGGAGTATAAACAGGCTTGAATATCTTAAGATTGTTTTCATAATGCTACCTTTTTTGTGTTAAACATAAAGTCAAAATTATTGACTTTTCATTCGCAATTGCAAGTAGTGATATTCTAAAACCGTTCCAAAATTTTATATTAATTGAATGGAAAGAAGAATTTTATAGGCTATGTTTCTGTTTATTAGGAGGTTCGTTTGTTTGAAAAAAAAGTAATTATGTAAATGGAGTGGGGGGGGGAGAGAATGGAAGTCTAGGGCAAAAAAAAAGAAGGTTTATTCACCTTCTTTTCTTTCTTGACATAATTCTACTAAAACTCCACCAGCTGATTTTGGATGGATGAAGCAAACCAATTTGTTGTCTGCTCCATGTTTAGGTTTATCATTGAGTAGTTGGAAGCCTTCCTTTCGCAAGCGTTCCATTTCTTTGTAAATATCTTCTACATCATAGGCAATATGATGTATACCTTCTCCTTTTTTTGCAATAAATTTTGCAATGGCGCTTTCTTCATTGCTGGCCTCAAGCAATTCAATCTTTGATTCACCAACCTGGAAAAAGCTTGTTTTAACTCCTTCAGAAGCTACTTCTTCTAATTTGTATGGGCTTGAGTTAAGTAATTTACTGTAAAGATCATTGGATTTTTCAAGGTCCTTTACGGCAATTCCAATGTGTTCTATCTTCTTCATAATCTTATGTTTGAGATGCTAAAAGTCGATGGCTGATGATGAGATTTTGGGAATAAAAAAACTTTTGGAAAGTTGCTGTCTGAGAGAAGAGATAATTTACAGAAAATTCAACATTGACTTTCCAAAAGTCAAGAAATGCTTTGCATATGGTGCAATTTACTATAATATCCCTTTTTTCCCAACAATTCTTTATGTGTTCCTTGTTCAACAATTTCACCCTCATTTAGAACTAGGATTAAATCAGCTTTCACGATGGTAGAAAGTCTGTGAGCGATAACTACTGAAGTTCTATGTTCCATCAAGTGTTCAAGAGCTTCTTGAACCAGTCTTTCACTTTCTGTATCAAGTGCAGATGTAGCCTCATCCATTATTAGGATTGGTGGGTTTTTTAGAACAGCTCTGGCTATGGAAATACGCTGTCTTTGACCTCCAGATAATTTACTACCTCTGTCTCCTATGTTGGTGTGATAGCCTTCCTCTAATTCATTAATGAAATCGTGAGCATTGGCAATTTTTGCCGCGGCTACTACTTCCTCTAAAGTTGTGCTTTCAACTCCTAAGGCAATATTGTTATAGACTGTATCATTGAACAAAATAGATTCTTGGGTAATGATACCCATTTGTTCTCGTACATCTCTTAATTTATAATCCTTTAGATTCTGATTGTCCAATTTTATAGCTCCATCATGGATGTCCCAATATCTAGCAATAAGATCTGCAATGGTAGACTTTCCGCTTCCAGATTGACCTACTAGCGCTATCATCTTCCCCTTTGAAACTTTAAAAGAGACGTTTTTCAGTACTTTTTTATGATTGTCGTACGCAAAGTTCACCTTGTCAAATTCAATACTGTTTGAAAAACGAGAAAGAGATAAGGCATTTGGTTTGTCTTGAATAGGATTTGGAGTATCCAATACTTCAACAATTCTCTCTAGAGAAGCCATCCCCTTTTGTAATTTGTTATAAGCTGCAGAAATACTTTTTACAGGACTTAAAACTTGAGAGAAAATAGTGATATAAGCGAAAAAGTCATGTGGCTCCATGTTTTCCGAAGGGTTGGTGAAAATCAAGTTCCCTCCATACCAAAGAATAATTACCATAATGGTAGCCCCCATGAATTCACTCATTGGGGAAGCCAGATCATGCCTCCTTTTAATGGAATTATTGATACGTGTCCATTCTTGATTTTCTTTATCGAATACCGCATCAACCTTTGATTCAGCATTAAAGGCTTTAATAATCTTAAGTCCTCCAATATTTTCTTCAATAAGAGATATTAGCAGTGCTATTTTTTCTTGTCCCTTACCTGATTTCCTTTTTAGGCTTTTCCCTACTTGTCCTACAACAAATCCTGAAACAGGAAGGAAGATAAAGACAAACAAAGTCAATTTCCAACTCATAAAGACCATCGTTCCAATTGCAATTAGAATGGTGAATGGATCTCTTATAAGTAATTCTAATATGCTAATAGCTGAGAACTCTACCTCTTGTACATCCGAGCTCATTCGTGTAATGACATCCCCTTTTCTTTTTTCGTTAAAATAGGATACGGGTAGGCTCAGAATTTTTTGATGAAGTTCAGAACGGATATCCTTAACGAGATTCGATCGGATTGGTGCTAATACATATTGGGCTAGATATCTAAAGAAATTCTTTAGAAAAAAGGTAATAAGAACCATGATACAAACGACCATAAGAGCTTGTGATCGATCAGAATTATCAATCAGGGCTGTGTAGTACACTTCCACATCATAGATTAGTTCATCTAAAAAGCCATCTGATTTTGGTGGAGTAATCACCTTTTTGGTTCCTGAATCGAAGAGAACCTTTAGTACATTACTAATAAGTAATAAACCTAATAATCCAAAAATGGCTGAAATGATATTACTAATAGCATTTATAATAGCCAGACCTTTATAAGGTTTTATATATGTAAGAAGCCTAATAAAATTGTTCATTCGTAAGATTCATTTTTACAGTTCAAAGATAGTATAAATAGACAATCTATTTTGTGGAAGAAGGAAATGTACTTAGTATTTTTCCTAAATAATTCCAGAAGGTATTGATATCTTCTTTAGTATGATTTTTATGTATGCAAATGCGAAGTCTTTCAGAGCCTTCAGGAACAGTTGGAGATAATATTGCTTTAGTTGCTATTCCATTTTTTAATAATAGTTGTTCCGCTTTTTTTACCTGTTTGTTTCCTGGAATTTGGATAGTCTGAATTGGGGAAAGAGAAGAGGGCTCCATGAATGGGGTATATTCCTTTTGAATTGTTAAAAAGTATTGGATATTATTATATAGTTGCTGTTGAAAGTCGGGATTGTTTTTTCGGTATTGTAGTGCCCACTTAACTTTGAGCATGCTCAAAAGGTCTGGAGCTGTTGTGTAAATAAAACTTCGACCAAAGTTGATTAAGAAGTCTCGTAGGTCGTTTGGTCCAACCACAGCTGCACCATGACAAGCAATTCCTTTTCCAAAAGTCATAATTCGTGCAAAGACTTCGTTTTCCAGTTCCAATTCTGTCACATAGCCACTCCCGTCTTGGTTGTAAATTCCAGTAGTGTGCGCCTCATCCACAATTAGGTATGCTTCTTGTTTTTTACAGATATCTGCAATTTTTTTCAATGGAGCAAAGTCTCCATCCATAGAATAAAGAGACTCTACCACAATAAAAATGTCTCCTGTTGCTTTTTCTATTTTTTTATTTAATTCAGTTAGGTCATTGTGTTTAAACCCATATGATTTTGCTGGGCTCAATCGTATTCCCTCTCGAATTGAGGCATGGATAAGAGAGTCATAGATAATGGTATCATGCTTGGAGGCTATAGAGGAAAACAAGGATAAATTGGCATTGAATCCAGAGTTAAAGAATAAGGCTGATTCCGCCTTGAAAAAGGTGGCAAGGAAATTTTCTATTTTTTCCATTTCAGAACAATTCCCACTAACCAATCGACTACCTGTAGATCCATAATTTATGGTCTTCTGATTGACATGACATTTTATTTTGTCAAGAAGAAAGGGGTCTTGATTAAAAGATAAATAATCATTGGAAAAGAAATCCAATAATTGTCTGTGGTCGCTAAGTGTTCTGAAACTGTTAGATTCTTTACGACCTTCAAGAAGTTGATATGCCTTTTTTGGAAAACGATTCATGGCGGTAATTTAATAAAATCCCTTTAATCAAAATTGATTTTGCTATAGCTAAAATCCTTGCATAGGTTTAAAACCTAAAGTAGATAAATGGATTAAAGCCTTGAGCAGATATCCTTGCAATGGATAGAAGTAGTAAGCAGAAAGAGATGGGAAGCATAATCAAGTACCATTTTCTATTCGGAATAGGGTTAAAGAATACCCAGTTGCAAATTTTCTTTCCAAAAATTGTAAGGTGGATAAATGAAAAGAAAAGAGCAATAATGAAGATCAGTTTAAAAGATGGAATGGTTTCAAAATCCAACTTGAAATCTGAAAAATGGAACATCTGACCAATAGTTTTCGTTGCCTGTTCAAATTCTTCAATTCTGAAAAATACCCATCCTATAACCACCAATGCAAAGGTTAAGAGTACTCTGAAAATAGTTGGAACTTTATTCAATAGTTTGTCTAATAAGATGCGATCCAAAATTAGGAATAATCCATGGAAGGCTCCCCAAATAAGAAAGTTCCATGAAGCTCCATGCCAGAATCCAGAAATCAAAAATACGAACCATAAATTGCTATAAAGTCGAAATTTGGTACTTACACGATTCCCCCCAAGTGGGATGTAAAGGTAGTCTCTCATCCAAACCCCTAAGGTGATGTGCCAACGTCTCCAAAACTCAGATATAGATTTTGAGGTATAGGGGTGGTTGAAGTTTTCTGGAAAGCTAAAGCCCATCATTTTTCCTAGGCCAATTGCCATGTCTGAGTAGCCAGAAAAGTCGAAATATATTTGAAAGGAATAGGCAATCATTCCAGTCCAGAGTAACATGCCGGAAAGATTTTCAGGCTGCTGTCCTAGGATTAAGTCAGCTTGCTCTCCCATGACATTAGCAATCAATACCTTTTTGCCAAGTCCTATGCAAAACCGGATAAACCCTTGTAGCTTGTCTGCTGTAGTTTCCTTTCTTTCCTCAATTTGATCCGCAATTTCCTTGAACCTAACAATAGGTCCAGCAATCATTTGCGGAAAGGACATGATATACAGTAGGTAATTACTCAGCTTTTTTAATGGTGCATGAGCCTTTCTATATACATCAATAGAATAGGTTAGGGTTTGGAAAGTGTAAAATGAAATTCCAATTGGTAAGGCCACTTTTGTCCAAGAGACATTCTCTACACCATTGCTTTCTAATAGCAGATTTACATTTTCAATAAAAAAGTTAGCGTATTTGAAATATAGAAGTAGACCTACGTTTAGGCTTATTGAAAGTCCTAAAAGTAATTTTTTGATATTGGCTTCTTTTGAATTGTACATGGTGTTGACCAGGTAGTAATCTATAATGGTAGAAGTGATTAATAAGAATACAAATTTTGGTGCTCCCCATGCATAAAATAGAATACTTGCAAAAAGAATAAAATAGTTTTTATAGTTCTTGTTTGTTATCTGGTACAGAATTAAAAATAGGGGCAGGAAATAAAGTAGAAAGAAGATAGAACTAAATACCATCTAATCTTATTTGTTGTTAATTAATCAAGTGATCAGGTCGGTAAATATACTATTTTTTAAGGATGTATTTAAATGAATAGAAATAGTAAAATAGAGGGGTAGGAAATCGTAATAATAAAATAAAAAAAAAGGACCTCATTCGAGGTCCTTTTAGAAGTTAGTCAGCTAAAACGATGACTTTATTTTGATTCATCTCAATCACTCCGCCATTGATTTCGAAAAATTCAGTTTGATTTTTTTCGTCAATAACTCGGATTTTACCTTTGGTAAGGGTCGAGATAATAGGAGCATGGTGATTCAATATTTCAAATAATCCGTTTGTTCCCGGAAGTTGAACAGAGATCACTTCTCCTTCGTAAACCTTTTTATCAGGTGTGATGATTTCTAGTTGCATAGTATTAAGCTTTTGCTTCAGCAAGCATCTTCTCACCAGATTCTATTGCATCTTCAATAGAACCTTTTAAGTTGAATGCTGCCTCAGGAAGGTGGTCTAATTCACCGTCCATGATCATGTTAAACCCTTTGATGGTATCCTTGATATCTACCAATACACCTTTAAGACCAGTAAACTGCTCTGCTACGTGGAAAGGTTGAGAAAGGAAACGTTGAACACGACGAGCTCTGTTTACTACAGATTTATCTTCTTCAGATAATTCATCCATACCAAGAATTGCAATAATATCTTGTAATTCTTTCAATCGTTGAAGAATGAATTTTACTCTTTGTGCACAGTCGTAATGTTCATCACCTAGTATTTCTGCAGAAAGGATTCTTGAAGTAGACTCCAATGGATCCACTGCAGGATAAATACCTAACTCAGAAATTTTACGTGAAAGTACTGTTGTTGCATCCAGGTGAGAGAATGTCGTCGCTGGAGCAGGATCAGTCAAATCATCCGCAGGTACATAAACGGCCTGTACAGATGTAATAGATCCATTTTTTGTAGAAGTAATACGCTCTTGCATTGCACCCATTTCAGTTGCCAATGTTGGTTGGTAACCTACTGCTGAAGGCATACGTCCTAGAAGTGCAGATACTTCAGAACCAGCTTGAGTAAATCTAAAGATGTTGTCGATAAAGAATAAGATATCTCTACCACCACCTGAATTGTCTCCAGAACCATCACGGAAATACTCAGCAAGAGTAAGACCAGAAAGAGCTACACGAGCACGAGAACCAGGAGATTCGTTCATCTGACCGAATACCAAAGTTGCCTGAGAAGTAGCAAGTTCTTCTTTGTTTACTAGGCTAAGATCCCATCCACCAGCTTCCATGGATTTTTCAAATTCCTCACCGTATTTGATTACACCAGATTCGATCATCTCACGAAGAAGGTCATTCCCTTCACGTGTACGTTCACCTACACCTGCAAATACAGAAAGACCATCGTGTCCTTTTGCAATATTATTAATCAACTCCATGATCAATACAGTTTTACCTACACCGGCACCACCGAATAAACCAATTTTACCCCCTTTAGAGTAAGGCTCAATTAAGTCAATTACTTTAATTCCTGTGAATAGTACCTCGGCAGAAGTAGTCAACTCCTCAAATTTAGGAGCCTCTCTGTGGATAGGTAGTCCGTTTTCTTTTTCAAGATTACCGATACCATCAATAGCGTCTCCAACTACGTTAAATAGTCTTCCTTTGATTGATTCACCAACAGGCATTTTGATTGGTTCAGCAGTATTAACTACTTTGTCACCACGTTTTAAACCATCACTTGAATCCATTGCGATTGCACGGATAGTGTCGTTCCCAACATGCTGTTGACACTCAAGAATGATTTTTTTTCCGTCACTCCTAGTGATTTCAAGAGCATCGTAAATATTAGGCAATACTTGCCCTTCTTCAAAACGTACATCAATTACCGGTCCGATAACCTGTGCTATTTTTCCAACACTTATAGACATCTTCTTCTGTATTATGTTATGTGAAATAAGCTCTAAATTTTGCTGCAAATCTACCGTTTTTTATTGAAATGAAGACATATATAAATGAAATTATTTTGCTATTTTTGACAAGCCTAGACATTACAATGGTTTTTAGGCGTAGATTTTTGATCTTAAATTAAATCCAAAAAGAAATTTGAAGGTTTATTATCACTTAGACGAGTTTAAAAAGCCGAATAAAACGGTTGTCACCACAGGTACATTTGATGGTGTACATGTTGGTCATCAAAAAATAATTAGTAGGTTGGTCGATGTGGCGAAAATTACAGAGGCTGAATCTGTAATTTTAACCTTTTTCCCGCATCCAAGAATGGTATTGAATCAGGACTTGGATATCAAGTTGATCCAAACCCTAAAAGAGCGTATACGTGAATTGGGTAATACTGGATTGGATCATCTTATTATACATCCTTTTAGTAAGGAATTTTCTAGATTAAGTTCTCTTGAGTTTGTTCGCAATATCCTTGTAAATCAATTAGGCGTCGAGACGTTAGTTATTGGTTATGATCACCATTTTGGGCGAAATCGAGAAGGAACTTTTGAGCATTTAAAGGAGTTCGGCCCTGTATATGGGTTTGAAGTAGAAGAGATTCAAGTTCAGGATGTTGATCAAATTTCTGTAAGTTCTACTAAAATTAGAAATGCCTTGAAAGAAGGAGATGTGGTCACAGCTGCTAATTTTCTTACTCGACCATTTGAGTTAGAAGGTAAGGTTGTGAAAGGGCAGCAACTCGGTCGGAAGTTGGGATTCCCAACGGCCAATATTGAAATTTCGGAAGGCTATAAGATTTATCCTAAAAATGGTGTATACGCAGTTGATGTTGAGTATAAAGACCAACTGTATAAAGGAATGTTAAATATAGGATTCCGACCTACTGTTGAAGGGGAGAATCTGACCATTGAAGTGCATATCTTTGAATTTGATATGGATATTTATAACGATTCGATTCGAATATTTTTAAATAAATTGATCCGTGAGGAAATTAAATTCAAGTCTATTGACGAGCTAAAAGAACAGCTTATTAAAGATAAATCACTTGCTGAAAATGTATAGAGGCCTATTAGTCATATTGTTTTTCTTCTCTTTTTGTGGCTATGGTCAAACGCGTTCTATTGAAGAAGGATTAAAGAGGCCGCTTGAGGTTGTGCATTTGAAATTAAAGCGAGAGAGGTTAACGGAGTTTCCATTAGAAATAATACAATTTAAAAACTTAGAAATTTTAGACCTTAGTAATAATAAACTGGAATCTATACCTAAGGAGATCAGTAAGCTCAAAAAGTTGAAAAGGGTTATCCTTTCAAAAAATAACTTGGTGGATTTTCCACTTGTTTTTTTGCAGATGAATGAATTGGTGTATATTGATTTATGGGATAATTATATTGAAAACTTACCTGCTGAAATAAAGCAAAAGGAAAATTTGCAATTTTTAGATATTCGTGGAGTCTTATTGAAGCCGGACATTTATTCAGAATTGAGTTTTTGGTTTGATCAGGACATTTTAAAAATTTCTCCCCCCTGTGATTGTATGTATAAATAAGGAGGGGGAATGGTCATTATAAAGACACTAAATAGAAGATAAAATTGCTACAAGAAGGTAGAATTAGGTTGAATAAATAAGCATATCTTTGCCGACTATGGAAAGTACAAGACAAAAGAAAATCAGTAGGCTAATTCAAAAGGATTTAGCTGGAATATTTCAAAAAGAGGGAGCAAGATGGTTCCCGGGATTAATGATTACCGTTACTGACGTAAAAGTTAGTGCTGATTTAGGAGTTGCTAAAGTTGCGGTTTCTGCTTTTCCTGATCCAGATAAAAAAGAGTTCTTAGACAAATTAAAAGAGGTAACTAAGGAAATCAGATTTAATCTGGGGAAATTAACTAGGCATCAATTGCGTATTATCCCTGCATTGATCTTTTATGTTGATGATTCATTGAATAGAATGGATGAGATTGACGAATTGTTAAAATCATAAGATTGAATTTTCCATTTTTCATAGCTAAAAGGTATCTGTTTTCAAGGTCAAATAGGAATGCTGTAAATATTATTACGGGTATTTCTGTTTTAGCGATCATGGTAGTTACTATGGCTATGGTAATGGTTCTGTCTGCGTTTAATGGAATGGAATCGTTGATCTATTCTTTCACGGATAATTTTGATCCGGACCTAAAGATTGTCGCTGTAGACTCTAAGTTTATTGAATGGAAGGAAGGTTATGAAGATGTTCTTGAAAATCAAGAAGGGCTGGCTGTTTATTCTAAAGTTTTAGAAGAGAAGGCGCTCATTAAGTCTCAAGATAAGAACCTGATTATTACTCTAAAAGGAGTAGATTCCAACTTTACAAAGGTTTCTGCTTTGGGTGAACATTTATCTTCGGGTAAATACTTCAAGTCTGAGAATGAATCTGCAAAAATTGTTTTGGGATTGGGTGTCGCTAATAGGTTGCAGGTAGCTGCTGGAGACATTAGTAATCTACCTGAAGTGTGGATTCCGAAAGTGACAAAAAAGACCTTCCTAGATGCTAGAAAGGCCTTTCACCGGCAAAAATTCTTCGTTCAAGGAACTTTTCTTACAGGTCATGATTATGATAGTAATTATGGAGTTTGCGATTTGAAATTTGCTGAGAGACTGATGGAGAAAAAATCCTTTTTAACCAGTGTGGAAATCAAATTGTTACCAGGTGTAAATGAAAAGGAGGTAATTGCAGATCTTTCTTCCAAGTTGGGGGATAGTCTAATGGTGTTAAACCGAATAGGTCAACATCCTGAAATTGATAGCTTTATTAAGTTAGAACGATTGATGATCAATCTAATTTTCTTTTTAATTCTTTTGATCGCAGTGTTCAATATGATCGGTTCATTAACACTCTTGATTATTGAGAAGCAAGATAACTTGAATACCCTTTATGCGATGGGAGCTGATTTGACAAAGGTGAAGGCTATCTTTGGTTATGAGGCTTTTTTAATAAATGGTTATGGAGCGCTTTTTGGATTAGGCTTGGGTATCTTCGTTTGTTATATCCAAATGAATTTTGAATATATTACAATGCCTACAAATATAGGAGCTATACCATATCCTGTGGAAATCAGGTGGCAAGATTTATTACTTATTTTTTCAATGGTACTTAGCTTGGGTACTCTGACTTCTTATTTTGCCATCCGGAAAATTAAATTATCTTAATGCTCCTTAAATTCTTATTGGGTTTAAGTTTGTATTTATAATAAATTAATATCACTCCTACTTAGGAGACTATTATATGACAACTCACGATAGTATTGAAAAAATGGCTGTTAGAATTGATTCTCTTAAATCATATTTGAGAATCAAGGAAAAACAACGTCAAATAGGTCAGGAAGAAGAAAAGACACAGGATCCTAACTTTTGGTCGGACAACAAAAAGGCTGAAATCATCCTTAAGAAAATTAAAGGATTGAAAAATTGGGTCAAGTCTTTTAATGAGATAGTTGAAGGATTAGAGGAAGTGCAGATTCTATTTGAATTTTATAAAGAAGGAGAAGTAGAGGAAGAGGAGTTGGATGAGAAATTTAATGTTTGTAATCAGCAAATAGACGATTTAGAATTCCGTAATATGCTTTCCAATGAGGAAGATGGATTATCTGCAGTAATTCAAATTACTGCAGGTGCCGGAGGTACAGAAAGTTGTGATTGGGCCATGATGCTCATGAGGATGTACATGATGTGGGGAGAGAAAAATGGAGTAAAGATAAAGGAATTGAACCTTCAAGAAGGTGATGTAGCAGGTATAAAGACTGTTACTTTAGAGTTTGATGGGGAATATGCATTTGGGTACCTGAAAGGTGAAAATGGTGTACATAGATTGGTTCGTATTTCTCCATTTGATTCCAATGCAAAACGCCACACATCGTTTGCTTCAGTATATGTTTATCCTTTAGTAGATGACTCCATTGAGATCAAGGTGGGCTCTGCTGATATCGTATGGGATACTTTCCGTTCAGGAGGGGCTGGTGGACAGAATGTAAATAAGGTAGAAACAGGAGTTCGTTTGCGTCATAAACCTAGTGGAATAATCATCGAGAATACAGAAACTAGGTCTCAATTAGGTAACAAGGAAAAGGCAATGCAATTATTAAAATCTCAGTTGTATGAAATGGAGATGGCTGCAAAACTTGAAAAGCGTGCCGAAATTGAAGCTGGGAAAAAGAAGATTGAATGGGGTTCTCAAATTAGGAATTATGTTATGCATCCTTATAAGTTGGTAAAGGATGTTAGAACTGGTGCCGATAGTACTAATGTAGAAGCCGTAATGAATGGTGATATAGATATATTCCTTAAGGCCTATTTGATGGGGCAAGGAGAAGCTTCTATTGAAGAAGATGATCATTTATAAAAAGACGATTATGAAAATATACCATAACCCAAGATGTAGTAAGAGTAGACAAACCTTGCAATTGATTGAAGAGAAGGGTGCTACTGTTGAGGTAGTGAAGTATTTGGAAGATGTCCCAACGAAAGAAGAGTTAGCAGATATCATTTCAAAATTGGGGATAAATCCCTCGCAGTTAATCCGTAAAGGAGAAGCAATTTTTAAAGAAAATTTTAAAGGGAAAGATCTTACAGATGATCAATGGATTGAAGCCATGATTGCTCATCCAAAATTGATTGAAAGACCAATTGTTGTAAAGGGTGATAAAGCTGTTTTAGGACGTCCTCCAGAAAATGTGCTAGACTTAATCTAGTAATCATTGATATTTATTGAAGAGCTGTTTAAGTTGAACTTAAACAGCTCTTTTTTTTTGAATCGGTTTAAGATTTCATAACTTATAGTCATGGTTATTAAAGAGTTATTGCTGTATTCGAATGATCTTGATCAAGTGAGGTCTTTTTATCATGAATTGTTATGTATTCCTATTCAATATGAAGATTCTAGTTCAATTGAATTCAAAATGGGATATTCCATTTTGAAATTTGAGTTAAGAGAAGAAGTATTAAAACCTTATCATTTTGCAATGAATATTCCTTCCAATATGGAACAGGAAGCTTTGGAATGGCTGTCGTGTAAAACAGAAATTTTGCCATTCATGGAGGAGTTAATTATTGATTTTACTGATTGGAATGCAAGGGCAATTTATTGTTTAGATTTCTGTGGTAATATTATTGAATTTATCGCAAGAAGAAATTTAAAGCAATTCGATAGTGGAGTGTTTGATTATGCAAAAATTCAGTGTATAAGTGAAATAGGATTGGCTTGTGAAAACATTGAGCCCATTTATAAAATGCTGAAAGAGAAATGTGATATTCCATTTTATTATGGTGCAAAACAGTGTTTTTGTGCAGTAGGAGATGAGTTAGGTTTATTCATCTTAGTCGATAAAACTAAACGCTTTTGGTTTCCATCAAAGGCCTTGGCCAAGTCCGAAAATTTTAAGCTAATTATGATCGAAAAAGATCGAAAATTTCAGGTAGATTTTAATAGTAAAGGATTGAAAATAATAGAACTATATAGTTGTTGAGAAGATTAAAATGGATTAATAGTGTGATTATGCTTATAGTTTAGTCTGATTAAACTCATATTTTACTTTTTAGAGATGTCTTAATATTGCAATTATAAATGTATTTTTGCCAATAGGAAAAGAAAAACAGATACGTGGAGAATCAAGATTCTTATCAATTTGTTGTTGTGGGTATTAGCCACTGGAATGCACCTCTTGACATTCGTGAGAAATATTCTATTTCACAAGAACGTCAGCAAGAGGTATATTCTGTAGCAAAAGAACATAGGGTGGAATACCTTTTTGTTCTTTCAACCTGTAATCGAACACAGTTTTTTGCCAGAGTGGAAGATGTAGATTCGTTGATCGAATTTTTCATCAAAATGACTGGTACTAATGAAGAGATGTTTCATAGATATGCTTTCGTGAGAAAGGATCATGAAGCAGTAGATCATCTTTTTGAATTATGTATGGGCTTGGACTCAATGATTCTAGGTGATTTACAAATTGTTCATCAGGTGAAAGCCTCAGTGAAAATTGCTGGTAAGCTTGACTTGATTGACTTTTATATGCATCGATTAATGCAGTATGTATTGCAGTGCTACAAAAATGTAGTGACAGATACAGAGATTAATAGTGGTCCTGCTTCTATTGCTCATGCCGCGGTATTGTATGTGAAGGAGAGAATACCAGATCTTTCAAATAAAAATATGCTTCTTTTTGGTATGGGAGATATCGGGGAAACAACCCTGAAAAATCTATACGAGAACTATAAGACGGGGCCTATCACAATCATTAACAGAACAAGAGCCAAAGCAGATAAATTAGCTCAACGTATGAATGATTTGAGAGTATCTGACATTTCTGATTTAAGTGAAGAGGTGAAGAAAGCTGATATTGTTATTGTTGCTACTGGAGCTGAACATGCAACATTGAAAGCAGAACACTTAAATGGGAATATTCGTGAAAAAGTACTATTAGATTTATCTATTCCAAGAAATATAGATGTTTCTATTGGAGCTATGGAAAATGTTGATTTAGTAGAAATGGATGCCTTAACTGAGATTCAAGATTCTACCTTGTCAATGCGAAAGAAAAATATCCCAAAAGTACGTACGATAATCAATTTGCATCGTTATGAATTTTATGATTGGCTGAAGATGAGAGAGCTGTCTCCAGTAATCATGAATTTACGTAATAAATTACACGGAATAAGAGAATCGGAGGTTCAACAGCAGCAATTTAGATTGAGTGCTAATGAACTACAGAAAGCAGATGTTTTATCGAAAAGTGTAGTAAATAAGATTGTAAACCAAACTATTGAATACTTGAAGAGTCGTTATCGAAATGATGAAGAAATTGTTGATATCGTTAATGGCATGTTTCAACTTCAAGATCCAAAAAAAATACATTAAAATAAATGCTTCGAATAGGGACTCGTAAGAGTATGCTTGCGTTATGGCAAACAAAGCTGGTGCAGAAGTTATTGCTAGAACAAGATCAAGAATCCTCACTTCTGGAAATTGTTTCTGAAGGGGATAAGGTATTGGATACTCCACTTCCATTGATGGGAGGGAAAGGTGTATTTACTAAAGCCTTGGATGATGCATTGTATGCAGGAGAGGCCGACTTGGCTGTTCACTCTCTAAAAGATATACCAACGGATCTACCTGAAGGTCTAGTGGTCGCTGCTATTTTGGAAAGAGCAAATTGGCGGGATGCATTAGTTGTTCGTGCAGATAAAGAATTCTTGTCTAAAGAGGATTATCAAGGGGTGATTGCTACAAGTAGTAATAGAAGAAGGGCTCAATGGTTAAATCATTTCAGTAAACATAAAACGGTGGATATCCGTGGAAATGTTCAAACAAGAATCAAAAAATTACGTGCTAGTGATTGGGATGCCGCAATATTTGCTGCTGCAGGACTAGAACGATTAGATTTACATCATGAAATAGCTGTTTATTTGGATTGGATGCTTCCTGCTCCAGGTCAAGGTGCTATTGCCATTGTATGTAGAGAAGATGATACTACAGTAAGAGCTATATTATCCAAGCTACACCATGAGGAAACTGCAAGATGTGTAAATATCGAAAGAGGATTTTTACATGCATTAAATGGTGGTTGTTCTGCTCCAATAGGGGCATTAGCACAGGTTAAAGAGGGGAGAGTATATTTTGAGACTGTATTATCACGTACAGATGGTGCTGATGAAATACGATTTAAGTTGGATGTACCTTATAGTGAAAGTGAAAATCTAGCAGAGGTAGCAGCAAAAGAAGCATTGGAAAAAGGTGCTGCCGCTATATTAAATGATTTACCAAAGGGAAAAAGATTACACTAGGATATAAATAGAGTTATCAACAATGAGGATATTGTTCACGAAAACATTATTAGAATCACAAAAGGCTCAAATTGAGTCTTTTGGTGTTTTTAATTCTGTGGTGGATATTCCTTTTATTAACGTCTTGTTAATAAGTTATCAACAATTTGTTGATAACTATGGTGAGCTTGTTAACAAGCCTATTCCAGTTGTAATATCAAGCATGCGAGCTGCTGAGTGGTTAATTCAACATTATCCAGGTAATATTGAGCACTTATGGGCAATCAGTGAGAAAACTGCACAACCCGTTCAATCAAAAGTTCAAGAATTACATATAGCAAGTGAAGCTTCCTCATTAATTTTAGCAAAGGAAATCTTGTCTCAAAATTATGAGGAAATAAATTTCTTTTGTGGTAATTTGCACCGCCCAGAAATTCCACAACTGTTAGCTGAACAGGGAATTAGAGTAAATGCTTTTGAAGTATATACCACAGAGCTTAAGTCCATAAGGATAAAGGAAACATTTGACATAATTTGTTTTTTTAGTCCAAGCGCAGTACAAAGTTTTTTTGAATTAAATTCATGGTCACAAGATAGTATTGGATTATGTATTGGTTCTACAACAGCTGAGGCACTTAAAGCGAAAGGTGTAAAAAAGATTATATATCCAGATTTATCTGGATTTGAAAATATGTTAGAACGTCTAAAAAGACATTTAGAACTAGAGAATGGAATTTCCAGAGTTGAAAAATGATTTGCTTTTAAGAGCATTGCGAGGAGAAGAAGTAGAGCGTCCACCAGTTTGGATGATGCGCCAAGCGGGAAGGTTCCTTCCTGATTATAGAGTGCTTCGTGAGAAATATACTTTTTTCGAAAGATGTAAGGATCCTAAATTAGTTTCAGAAATTACTACAATGCCTGTATGGCAAGTAGGAGTTGATGCTGCCATCCTGTTTTCTGATATTTTGGTGGTTCCTGAAGCTTTAGGTTTTGAAGTTCAGATGATTCCTGGTGTTGGACCACTTTTGCCGAGAACAGTAAAGTCATTAGAAGATGTTCAGGCAATAGAAATACCTGATGTTGAAGTAGCTTTGGATTATGTAATGAAAGGTATTCAGCAAACAAGAATGGACCTAAAGGGGGAAGTTCCTTTAATTGGTTTTGCTGGAGCTCCATTTACCTTATTGTGCTATATGGTACAAGGTAAAGGATCTAAAGATTTTTCAGAGGCAAAAAGCTTCTGCTTTAGTCAACCAGAAGCTGCTCATCTTTTACTTCAAAAGATTACAGATATTACAATTTTGTATATGAAGGCTCAAATAAAAGCGGGTGCTCAAGCATTTCAACTTTTTGATTCATGGGCTGGATTGTTGAGTCCTGATGCTTTCATGGAATTTTCATATCCATATTTAAAGCAGATCATGGCAGAATGTACTGAGGTACCTTCAGTTGTATTTGCGAAAGGTGCATGGTATGCATTAAAGGAATTGGCTGCAACTGGTGCTAGTGCTGTAGGAGTTGATTGGAGTTGTAAACCTAGTTTCGCAAGAGAACAAATTGGATCTGAAACAACAGTTCAAGGGAATTTTGACCCTAGCATGTTACATGCTCCTATAGAAGTGATCGAAAGGGAAACAAAGAAAATGATTGATGCTTTCGGAAAGGATAAATACGTTGTGAATTTAGGGCATGGAATCTTACCATCTGTCCCTGTTGAACATGCTAAGGCATTTGTCAATACAGTAAAAACGTATAGAGCAAAATAGTGCTATGCAGGATGTAAAAAAGAAATTCCAGGCCCATATTCTTCAGTTGCAGGATAAAATTTGTGCGGCATTAGAGAAAGTTGATGGAAAGGGGAAGTTTGAAGAAGATCTTTGGGAACGCGACGGAGGTGGCGGAGGTAAAACACGTGTCATTCGTGATGGAGCAGTCTTTGAAAAAGGAGGGGTTAATACTTCTGTTGTTTTCGGAAATTTACCAGAGACTATGCAAAAACACTTTGGGGTAACCGCTCCTAAATTTTTTGCTTGTGGATTGTCTCTTGTTATACACCCAAAGAGTCCAAAAATACCAACGGTTCATGCAAATTGGAGATATTTTGAAATGTATGATGCTAATGGGAATATTGCGGGTTCTTGGTTTGGTGGAGGTACAGATCTAACACCTTATTATCTTGATGAGGAAGATGCTGTGAATTTTCATCAGACATTAAAGGATATGTGCGATAAACATGACAGTTCTTTCTATCCAAAATATAAAGAAGCCTGTGATAGCTATTTCTACAATGCGCATAGGGAAGAGGGAAGAGGTTTAGGAGGAATTTTTTATGATTATCTGAAGCCTGATGTTGTTTTACCTGCTGAAGACTTGTTTAACTTTGCATGTGATGCAGGGGAATCCTTTATTCCTTCTTATGTGCCGATAGTTGAAAAACATAAATTGGAAGTCTATACAGAGGATCAAAAGATATGGCAAGAAATTCGCCGTGGACGCTATGTTGAATTTAATTTGATTCATGATAAAGGAACCTTGTTTGGATTGAAAACGAACGGGAGGATAGAATCTATTTTGATGAGTTTACCTGCACAGGTGAGATGGGAATATAATCACCATCCTGATGTTGGTAGTCCCGAGGAGGATTTATTAACAGTTTTGAAAAAACCTAGAGAGTGGGTTTAGTATTAAAGAAGGAATTTATTCCTTCTTTTTTTTTGGAATAAACTTTAGGATGGGAAAATGGAATTAGTATTTATTGTATTGGATAATTCAAATGTGTTGAAATATAATTGGTTATATGACAAAGTTGTGTAAAAACATATCTTTGTTTTTTAGAAATATTCTGAAGTTGTAAATCTATCGAATATCAGAAGTTCAATTTTTGTTGAATAGAATTGTTTGAATAGGTACTGTAGTGAATTGAAACTTATTTATGGAGTGGGGGAATAGTGTTTTGACCATTGCAGGTTTTTTAAATGTCATGGGTTTGCTCCATGGTATTATTCTTGGGCTCCTATTGATATATAGACGAAAGGAGAAGAGACAACCTGTATTGTTTTTGGGCTTGTATTTAATTGCGATAGGGTGTAATTTTATTCCTACTATTCTTCAGCACCCGTATATTTCAGAAAGCCAACATTGGTTAAAATTAATTCCGATACGATTTTATTTTTTAACGGAGCCATTATTATATTGCTATGCCCTGAAATTAGTATTGGGTAAAGAGGCAGTGTTGAAAAAAAGTCATTTCGTTCCTGCAGTACTGGAATTTGGGATATTTTTGATCTTGTTTTTGTTTCCAGCTGAACAGAAAATAGATTGGCTTAGTCAAGAAATGACTAATAACCTTTATAGAGCCTACAATCTTTCTGCGAATGCTTTTTCGATTTACTATCTTTTTAAAATATTAAGTCTAATAAAAGGGTATCATGTCAAGGTTAAAAACTTTTTTGTAGAGGTTGATGATAAACTGTTGTTGTGGCTAAAGAAATTAGTTTTCATTTCACTATTCATTATAGGTATTGGTTCCGTATTTCAATTTATCCCATATGTAGTTTCTTTCAATAAGACCTATCTCATAATGGCATTTTGTGCTTTTATACTGCTAAACGTTTTGCAATTAATTTTAATTTATTGGGTTTCTATTATGGGAATTCGACAGGTCTATGCTCCATTTATATTTTATCGAGAAATTACACGTTTGGAGGGGAATCCAAACGGAGAAATGGAAGTAGCTGGAAAGAGTGATAATGATTGGGATTTACTATATTCTCGTATTCTAATTGAAATAAAAAATACAGAATGTTTTAAAAATATAGATTTAACTATAATTGACCTTGGTTACCTTCTTGACGTTCATCCAAAGAAAATTTCAAATGTGATAAATGCCAAAGGAAACATGAATTTCAATACTTTCATAAATAGATTTAGAGTTGAGGAAGCTAAAAGGTTATTAACCGAAGGTGATGATAAAAGGAAACTGTCTGTTGTAGGGATAGGTAAAGAAGTTGGTTTTAAATCTTCAAGTGCTTTTTATAGGGCATTTAAAAATAGTGAAAATGTTACTCCCGGTAATTTTAGATAATTGAGTTGGTTAATGAATTATCAGCTAAAATTTAAACATGTTCAGTATTTAAGAGTATTTTAAAATGATTAAATAATAATATAATTATCCTTTTCTGTTATTGCAATTATCGTTTGTTTGGCTATTAGTTGTGATAGCATATTCATATCACCTCAATTGTTATCTTCTATTGGTATTTGTGTGGTTATACAAATATTCAAATATTGATTCTATTTTGATTAGCCTCTTTAATATTGAATTGCCATTTACTTTGTAGAGATTACTGTTCAAAAACAATTCCTGATTTCAGATATTAGAAATTGAACAGGTTGAAATGAGTATATATCAGGAATTTAATTGATTAGTTTCGCTCTGTTCATTTTTAAAAATGGATGTTTTTTTGGGATAAGTAATGTCTATTAATTTTCAATTCAGGAGCGTTAAAAATTTTATGGAAGAGATTTTAAGTCAAAAAATTTATGAAGAAATTTTCGAGCATTCACCTGAGGCAATTGTTCTAATTGATAGAAAAGGAAAGATTATCTCTTTGAATGTCGAAACAACAAAAATGTTTGGATATACCCATGAAGAATTGAAGGGCGAAACAATTGATTATTTGTTTCCTCCACGATTTAGAAATGTAATTAATTGGTATCGTAATAAATTTTATGAAAAGGTAGATCAACAGATATTAGATCGTGGTAAATATATCACGGCAAATAAGAAAAATGGAGATGAAATAGAGGTTGAAATGGGATTCAGTCTTATAGCGAATGGTCAGTTGGCTATGGCGTCCATACGTGGCACTAAGATATGTGAACTTAAAAATAGAATAAATAAATTGTCCAGCTTAAATAAGGAATGGGAGCAATATATTTATATCACTTCTCATGATTTACAAGAGCCCATTAGGACCCTCATATCTATCACTGAATTTTTTAATTCGAATTATTCCCAAGGACTTGATAGTAGAGGGCTTGCTTCATTAGAGTTTATAAGTTCTGCAGCATTAAAAATGCAGAAACTGGTGGTTGATTTATTGGATTATTCTAGGTTAGGTTGTCAAAAGGTAGTTGAATCTGTGAATTGTAATCATCTGATCAATGATATTATGGAGGATCTCTCGTTACAAATATCGCAATCAAAAGCCGAAATAATTGTTCATGACCTACCTGTGATTCAAGGGAATAATACAGAATTAAGGTTGCTATTTCAGAATTTGATTGTTAACTCAATTAAGTATGCGAAAGTAAATATTCCTCCTATAATTGAAATAAAGGCAAAGACTGTCAATCGAAAATGGATGTTTGAAATTATTGATAATGGAATAGGAATAGAGGAAAAATATTTCTCTAAAATATTCAACATATTTCAATCTCTTGATAAAACATCGGATTATATAAGTTCAGGGATTGGCTTAGCGCATTGTAAAAAAATTGTAAATGGACATGGTGGAAATATTTGGGTTGAATCCCAATATGGTCATGGAAGTGTTTTTTGTTTAACAATTGATAACTAAAAAAGGAATATGAAACTAAAGCATATATTATTGGTAGATGATAGTCGAGCAACTAACTTTATCCATGAAATAGTTATCCGAGAGACAGAATTGGTAGAGGTAATATCAATTGTTGAAAATGGATTAGAAGCTTTAGAATATCTGCAAGATGATTCTAATATGCGGCCAGATTTAATATTACTTGATATTAATATGCCAAAAATGAACGGTTGGGAGTTTTTAGAAAAGTATGAAATATTAGACAAGCATCTGAAGGCAGAAGTGATTTTGGTTATGTTGACCACTTCAATGAACCCAAGAGATGAATCTAGGGCAAGTAGATTTTCCGAAGTATCAGGTTTTGAGAACAAGTCTTTGTCAAAAGATAAATTTAAAGGAATTGTTGCTAAATACTTTCCAAATTAAATGGAAAAAGTTGTTGATAATCTTCAACGATTCTGGCGCCAGAATAACTAGTTAATTATTCCCCTGCATATTGAAGAGAACGACCAATTATTTAGGTCCCTTTGATGATTAATTTTTGGGATCGGATTTGCAGGGGGATTCTTTACTAGATGAGTAAATTATATATCGTTAAGCTAAACATAAAAAAAGCCGCAAGTTTTAACTCGCGGCTTTTTTTTATGTTTAATGAAGATTGTCTTAATATGCTTTTGCAAATAAAACTCTTTTGTTTGAAGGTTTACCAGTGTAAATACAAACACCTTCTTCCTCGACAGCATCAATCGGGATACAACGTATAGTAGCTTTTGTTTCCTCTTTGATTTTCTCCTCTGTTTCCTCTGTTCCATCCCAATGCGCTAAAACAAATCCACCTTCTTCACTATTGATGATCTTTTTAAATTCATCGTAGGTGTCAACTTTGTGCGTATTTTCGGTTCTAAAGTCTTTTGCTTTATTAAGTAAAGTAGACTGAATGTTTTCTAGGATTTCTGGAATAATATTTTGGACATTATTCTGATCAACAGATTGTTTCTCAAATGTATCTCTTCTAGCTAATTCAACAGTTCCGTTCTCAAGGTCCTTTGGTCCAATGGCAATTCGTACTGGAATACCTTTTAATTCGTATTCCGCAAATTTCCAACCTGGCTTATGAGTATCTCGCTTGTCAAAATGAGTACGTATATTTTGACTTCTCAATTGAGCAGATAATTCATTTACTTTTTCAGTAATCTGTTCCAATTGCTCATCGGTTTTATAAATAGGAACGAATACAACTTGGTATGGAGCCAAATTAGGAGGTAATACTAATCCATGGTCATCAGAATGCGTCATGATTAGTGCTCCCATCAGACGAGTAGAAACTCCCCATGAAGTAGCCCACACATGCTCTACCTTTCCTTCCTTAGATTGGAATTTTACATCGAATGCCTTTGCGAAATTTTGACCTAAGAAGTGAGATGTACCTGCCTGTAGCGCTTTCCCATCTTGCATCATCGCCTCGATGCAGTAGGTTTCCAATGCTCCTGCGAATCGTTCTGATTCAGTTTTGAATCCTTTAATTACAGGTATTGCCATGAAGTCTTCAGCAAAGTCAGCATAAACTTCTAGCATTTGTTCAGCCTCTACAATTGCCTCTTGCCTTGTAGCATGAGCAGTATGTCCTTCTTGCCATAGGAATTCTGTCGTACGTAGGAATAAACGCGTACGCATCTCCCATCGAACAACATTTGCCCACTGATTTACTAAAATAGGAAGATCTCTATAAGATTGTACCCATTTTCTATAAGTATCCCAAATGATAGTCTCAGAGGTAGGTCTTACAATAAGTTCTTCTTCTAATTTTGCATCTGGATCTACAATAACCCCTTTCCCATTAGGATCATTTTTCAATCGGTAATGTGTTACAACAGCACATTCCTTTGCGAAACCATCAACATGGCTAGCTTCTTTTGAAAAATATGATTTTGGTATAAATAGAGGGAAATAGGCATTTACATGTCCTGTTTCCTTGAATTTTTTATCTAATTCTTGTTGCATCATTTCCCAAATGGCATATCCATAGGGTTTGATTACCATACATCCTCTAACCCCTGAGTTTTCTGCTAGGTCAGCACGAGCAACCAGCTCGTTATACCATTTGGAATAATCTTCTTTTCTTGAAGTTAGTTTCTTCGCCATGCTTTACGTATTTGGTACGGATTTTGTAATTTTACATATAACAGAATGCTGTTATATTGTATAGTAAATGCAAAGCTAAAGGTTTTAATTGAATTCTTTCAATAAAAATGGCTAAGCGTTTACATCCTAATATTAGAACTATGAAAAAGATATTAACCCTCCTTCTGATTTTTGTTGCGACGAGTCTTTCAGCTCAGTATTACGACGATATTTATTACGACGAAAATACAGATGATAATTCTACACCAACCTTCTATGAAGAGGATGAGTATAATTATGACGAAGACGATGTTCAAGAGGAGTCAGATTATGATTTTTATGAAGAGGATGAAGATTATTATAGCAATAGGATTTATCGCTTTCATAGAGGAGCATATAGATTTGGATATTATTCCAATTACTGGGATTATGATCCTTATTGGGATTTCGGGATAGCCTTTTATACTCCTTATTCTACATGGTATAGATGGAGATATCCAGGTGTTTACGTCTATTGGTCACCATTTTCTGTATGGTCCTATGGTTATTATGGTTCTTATTGGAATAGCTATGCATGGTCTCATCACCATCACCATTGTCATGATTATTGGTCTTATCATAACTATTATGATAGACCTAATTCTCATAATTGGAGATCTAGAAATACTACAGGTGGAGGAATTGCAAACAACTATACTGCTTCAAGTAGGCCAAATATTGCCAGAGTGGAAACTCATAGCGTAAAAGGTCAAAGATCAACCGTTATTCATAAACCTAGGTCTGTGAATTCAAGATCTAAATCAATTGTAAAACAAGATCGTTTCATCGATGAAGCGAATAAAAATAAATATAGAGACTTATCCAAAAATAGAGGTGAAAGCCCATCAAGTATAGGTAGTCCAAGTACTAAGCCTAGATCAACCGATTCAAAATATAGAAATCCAGTTCCTAGACCTCAACAATCTAAGGATAGGGTGAGGTCTGGTTCCAAAACACCTAATAGAGGTACTTATTCTAAACCTTCTGGTGCTAGTAAAGGGAAATCTATCAATAGATCATCTTCTGATAGAAACAGAAGCTCGTCTAAATCATCGAAATCGTACAGTTCAGATAGAAATAGAAACTCGAAAGGAAGTTCTGGTTATTCTGGATATAAAGGGAATAAAAAATCAAGTTCTTCTAATAATTCGTATAAACAATCTTCATCAAACAAAGGGCGTTCCACCTATAGTAGACCATCAAGTTCTGGGTCTAATAGAGGAAGTTCAACTAGATCTTCTGGTAATAGTGGAAGATCACGTGGAGGTAGAAGATAATTAATTGAATAGTATGAAGAAAATTGTATTAAGTATAATAGCCTTATTTACTTTTCAGTTAGAGGCTCAGAATGAAGTTGATGCCTTAAGGTATGGTCAACAGGAGAATTTGGGTACTGCAAGATATGTAGCAATGGGTGGAGCCTTTGCAGCATTAGGAGGAGATTTATCTAGTATAAAAGAAAACCCTGCTGCAACGGCCGTTTATAGAACCAGTGAATTCGGGGTATCTATGGCCATTCAAAATACAAGTAAGGAAAGTAAATATTTTAATAATGTTGAAAAAGAGAATAGGGCAAATTTCAATATTCCAAATTTTTCAATAGTTCGTGTAGATGATGATCTTGATGATCCCAATTGGAATAGACTGAATATGAGTTTTGGTCTTACTAGGTTAAGTGGGTTTTCTGCCCAGCAGACAGTGGCCGGTCAACACAATCAGATATCCTATATAAATACCTTGAGAAATAAATCACAAGGATCAAGTATCGACGATTTGTACTATGAAGATATAAAATCATATCTAGCCTTTAATACTATTGCTCTTGATACTACAAGTGCTGGTAGTTATATTAGTTGGATTGATGGAGAAGGTCAAAAACAAAGACTCATTCGAGAAGAAAGAGGAGGAGTTACAGAGTTGAATTTAAGTGTTGGAGCTAGTTATAATGACAAGGTCTTTTTTGGTGCAAGTGTAAATATCCCTATTGTAAATTATGAATCGGAAAGTTTATTTTCTGAATTTGGATATGAGCATGCAGCTGACCTTACTCTTGATGGAATAGATACTCGATTTAATAGATTTAACTTACGAGAAGAGGTTAAAACGACTGGTTCAGGTATCAATGCAAAGTTTGGAGTAATAGCAAAACCCGTTTTTTGGTGGAGATTAGGTTTGGCTATTCATACACCTACCTATTACACTTTGGATGAAGAATACGCTTTTCATGTAAGTAGTAATTTCAATTCATTCAATCCAATCAATGGTTCTTTCAAAGGTTTGTATAGTTATCATCTAACTACACCTGGTAAAATAGTATTAGGGACTAGTTTTATTTTGAAAAAACAAGGAATACTGTCAATAGAGTACAACCATAGTGACTATGGTAATTTGGAGTATTCTAGTATAGACGAATTTTCATCCATTGAGGAAGAGGAAGCTATTGATGGACAGAATAGTGTAATAAGTGATACCTATACCTCAGCAGGGACCTTAAAAATAGGAGCAGAATGGCGATATGAAAATTTAAGTTTCAGAGGTGGATATAATCATGTAGAATCCCCATTGAAATATTCTGATGCATTGGAAAAAGATGTACTGTCTTTTGGTCTTGGATATAGATGGGAACAGTATTTCTTTGATATGGCAATGCAATTGACATCCTACAAGGAGTCTAGGCAAATGTATCTAACAAACGAAGACACTGATTTAAATATAGATTTGGATACAAAAATGAGTAATTATGTATTCACTTTTGGTTATAAATTTTAGACTGAAAATTATCGAAATATAATTCCTATTAACAGCCTCAAAATTATTAAATTTGAGGCTGTTTCTATTTTCAATCTATCTGAATAGAGATTGGATATTTAGTATAAGAAAAATTATAGCTTATGTACGGGAAGATAAAATCACACCTTCAAGAGGAATTACAGCAGATTAAGGATTCTGGATTATATAAATCTGAGAGAATTATTACTTCGGCTCAAGATGCAGTCATTAAAATTAACACTGGTGAGGAGGTTGTCAACTTCTGTGCAAATAACTATTTAGGTTTATCATCTCATCCAGATGTTATTCAAGCGGCAAAGGACGTAATGGATACGCATGGATTTGGAATGTCATCAGTTCGATTTATTTGTGGGACTCAAGATATTCACAAGACCTTGGAGGCTAAAGTTGCTGAGTTCTATGGTACAGAAGATACTATTCTATATGCAGCGGCATTTGATGCCAATGGAGGGGTGTTTGAACCTTTATTGACAGCAGAGGATGCCATTATTTCTGATTCTTTAAATCACGCTTCAATTATTGATGGTGTTCGATTGTGTAAAGCAGCAAGATACAGATATCAAAACAATGATATGGCTGATTTAGAAGCTCAATTGATTAAAGCTAATGAGGCTGGTCATAGATTTAAAATCATTGTAACGGATGGTGTATTTTCTATGGATGGTATTGTCGCTCGACTTGACCTTATTTGTGATCTTGCAGATAAGTATGATGCCCTAGTTATGGTAGATGAATGCCACGCAGCTGGTTACTTAGGTACAACAGGAAGAGGAACTCCTGAAGTATGTAATGTAATGGGACGAATTGACATCATTACAGGAACTCTTGGTAAAGCCTTGGGTGGAGCGATGGGTGGATATACAACAGGGAAAAAAGAGATCATTGAGATCTTGAGACAAAGATCTAGACCTTATTTATTCTCAAATTCATTGGCTCCAGCAATTGTTGGTGCATCAATTAAAGTGTTTGAAATACTTTCAGAGACAACTAGCTTTAGAGATAAATTGGAATGGAATACCAATTATTTCAAAGAAGGAATGGAGAAATTAGGATTTGATATCGTAAAAGGAAATTCTGCTATTGTTCCAGTAATGTTATATGATGCCAAGTTATCCCAAGATATGGCAAATATGTTGTTGGAAGAAGGTGTTTATGTAATTGGATTCTTCTATCCTGTGGTTCCTAAAGATAAAGCAAGAATTAGAGTTCAGTTATCTGCAGCACATGAACAAGAACACTTGGATAAGGCTATTAAAGCTTTTGAAACAGTTGGAAAAAAACTAGGTGTAATTAGTTAATTCTAATTTCATATATATAAAGAAAGAGGGGGCTGTTTAATCAGTCCCCTTTTTTTATGACAAATCTAATTTGAAACCAAAACTAAGTTTGTGAAGTTCTTTCTTTACTGAGTTCTCAAATGAATACTTCAGGCTAATAGAGTGTTTATTTAATCTTTTGGTGCAAAGGAGAGACGTGAAAAAGCCTTGGTTGAAATAACCTCGGAAGGAAGATATATCCTGAATTGAGGATTCATAAGTGTAGAATGCATCCTTATTTTGTTGGTATATCCCTAAGCCCGTTTTTAGTTTCCAACCATTGATTTTTAAATTAATTCTGCTGGCGTACATCCATCCTTTTCTTGCTCCAAATTTCATTTGAAAATGTTGATGCCAATCTAGTCTACTTCTAATTTGGAGATGAGTTTTTATAGCGCTTTGATAGTGATGGATAGTAATGAATGATCGCTGAATATAATCCTTATCCTCCCTTTTCTGTTTTCTGCTAAATTGCAGGGTTAGTCGTCCTCTCTGAGGGAGTCTAGTTTGAAACTGAAGTCCTACTTCAACTTTTTTATCCAAATAGCCGTGGTCATTATAAGTTGAGTAATTTGATATTTCAATATATACTTTGCCTTTTTTCTTTCCTTTTAATATATCCAAAGTGGCATATATTGACTTCCCAGAGTGCACACCCATATTAGAGGAGAAATCGCCCCTAAATTGAAAATATTTAGGATGAATAGTACTGAATAATATAGATAGGTAGCTTTTTGAATATAGCTGAAGTTGAGCACCAATAATACTAGAAATATTAGGTTGACCTGTCCAGTTTAATTCTTGAAATAAGGAAAATCTATTTTTTGAATAGGCCCAATGGAATCCATATTGTTTAAAATGGTTTTTTTGATAACTGATCTCGGAATGTAAAAGATCATATGGAAGATCCCATTGAATATGATAGAATGAGCTAAGCCACCCTTTGTTGGAATAGGAAAGTCCAATGGAGTTTGCCTTTTCATAAATAGATTGTCTAGATATTCTTTCATTATCAGTGACATGGATTCCAGTTTTAGGCATGGAGAGAATATATTTTTTTTGCAGTCCATGTTGAATTTTAGCATCAATGGATTTGTTGGAGTGAAAACCGAAAATTGTAAACTTTCCCTTTTGAATCTGAGATGATAGTCCACGATAAAATTTACTCTCATCGTAGCTTTTATAAGGAGCATAGCCTTGATTTAGTTTTTGAATTTGACTGAGTCCAATATTTTTATAACTAGACCATCCTGTCCAACTAATTAGTCCTTGTCCATAATTAACATGAAAATCACCTAGGATGAATAGAACCTTATCATTTTTATATTGACAGTAAAAACTGTTAAAGTCAAAAAGGTTTTGATGTTTGAACCGAATTTCATTGGGATCGTTTTCAGATCTATAGCCGAGGGAAATATTTGATGGTAATAACAATTGAAATTTCTCTCTGAATAAAAAATTTGGAAATGATTTTTGGTTTTTCCAGTCTGTGTTTTTGATAGCGAAAGTCCAAGTTGCTCGCGGCTTTGAAAGGCTACTTTCTATATTTTTAGTTGAGGTAATTAGAGAAAGAAGACGAGCTTTTTCTGAATCCAATTCTCTGATAGCATTAAATTCATATAGGCTAATTAACGGACCACTTAGTTCTATATATTGTAATATTCCTGCAATTTCTATATTAGTTAAAAAGGGTATTTTATGGATTTGTGTTTCAATTTTATTTAAGGGAATAGGCCGATTAATTATATCCTTTATCAGATCGAATAATTCATTTTCCGGTAATTCTTCCTCGATATCTATGTTGAGGATAATTTGTTCATATACCTTTTCTAAATTGTTTAATTCTTGGGCTAAGACTGTTGTTGAGAATAGAATTAAGATGTAAAGAGTTAGTGATTTTTTCATGGCCAGAAATGTTGAAATTCTAGACTTGGGCTGTATCCTAGGTTTGTATGGTAGCCTAATAATAAGTTCCATTGAAATTTTGATTTTTTATGTGTAAAACCAATATATACACTATTCGCTTCCAGGTTGTAATTGAAAAATACACCATAGTTGTTTACAGATTTGTATAACATTTGTAGGAGGAAGGTGGAAGAAGAAGTTTGATTTGATATTTTCCCTTGCAATGCAATTATTAGATGGTTTTGGAAGGTAAAAGATAGAAATGGTGAGAGTATCAATTTCATCAAACCTTTTTCCAATAATAGTACATGACTCGCTAAGAGGCCTATATCCCAGTTAGGTTTTGGTTTATGTCTTATCCCAAAAGAAACAGATGCTTCATATTGGCTCTTTAAAGGGTAGTTCTCAATATGGAGAGATTGAATTTTTATAATTGGAGAAAAAAACCATTTACTCGCATATTCCATTTGTATCCCTAAATTTAAATTATGCCTGAACAGGTTGTTTTCCTGTTGAAAGGAGTATCCTACTCCAAGGGCTTTATCTTTCAAATTTGTACCAAAGCCAATGTGGATGGAGTTTAATTCTTCGATTTCAAATTGATTATTTATGGAAATAAATAGATCGTGAGTCGAAGATTTTTTTGCCATGGCAAAGTTTTCAAAAATCGCCGAGCTTTTGAATTGGTGAATAATGCTTGATTGCATTCCAAAGTCTTTAATATTATTTTGTGAATAAGAGATGCTATGGAATAACAATGCAGCAATAGCTGATCGTATCATATTGTATTAAAATTGAATATTCTATCCTTAGAAATTACAATAATTATGGACAGAAGAGGGGAGGTTTGAAAGATTTTTTATTGTTGATATTAATGACTTAATTAACTTTTGATTGTCTTTCTTTTATACCTTGTTATCCTGAAAATGATTATTAAATTTCACTAAATTTGTTCAAAACAAATAGGAATGAGTACAGCTGGAATATTCCAACGAACAGGACTCTCCAAGGATGAGTTGTTGGAAAAGTGCAATAAGTCAAGTAAAAACACGCTAATGGAAACACTAGGCATTCAGTACACGGATGTTGATGATGAGTTTCTTGTAGCGACTTTAATGGTTGGTCCAGCAGTTTATCAACCTATGGGGATTTTACATGGAGGAGCTACAGCAGCTTTAGCCGAAACCGTAGGTAGTCTTGCTTCTATTTTAAACTTAGACTCATCAGATAAAATTGTGAAAGGGGTAGAGCTGAGTATCAACCACCTTAAAAGTGTGAAGGAAGGTCTCATTCGAGCAGAGGCAAGAATTCAGCACAAAGGAAGGACTCTTCATTTATGGGAGATTAGAGTTTTTGATGAGTCAAATCAATTGATTGCAATCAGTAAGTTGAGCAATATAGTGTTGGATAAAAAATAGTTGAGCTTGGATAAAATTGACTTGTCAGTTATAAGGGATAAAATACAGAGAGCCTATGCTTTTTGTCTATTTAGTAAACCCAATGAAATTCATTCAGAATTATTTGTTCAAGAATATGAAGAACAAAGTGTACCTGAAGAAGGGTTTTGTTTTGCTCCATTTGATACGAATACGGAACACACTGCTATCTACATATCTTCAGATTGTAAATGGAAATTAGATGAGGATGGCTTGTCCTATTTAGGTGATATAGATCTTCCACTGGGATATGTTAAACTGAAGACGGAATCCTTTGAACAGTACGCTGAAATATTTTCAAAATTCCATAAGGAATTGAATTCCGATTCTGATCTTGAAAAATTGGTATTATCTCGTGTTTTAGATAAGGCTTGGTCCGGTCAACCTATAGCGCTGTTCAATAAGATTAAAAATAAGTATCCGGAAAATTTCGTTTATTTACTTAATCACCCTGACTCAGGTCTCTGGTTGGCGGCTAGTCCAGAAACCCTATTAGAAATAGAGGCTGAAAATGTGAATACAATGGCTTTAGCTGGTACAGCAATGCCAAATGATAGTGAAAAAATTTCTTGGGGAGATAAAGAAATTGAAGAGCATCAATTTGTAGTAGATTATATTAAATCTACCTTGTCAAAGGCTGGTTGTTCTAATGTTTTGATAGGTAATAGACAAACGATAAGGGCAGGTAAAGTGTATCATTTAATGACGCCAATTTCGGCTAGATTAAAAGATGAGAGCGCTTGGCGAGAATTGAGTCAGGAAATGCATCCAACGCCTGCTGTTTGTGGGACTCCAAAGTTGAAAGCAAGAGACTTTATATTAGAAAATGAGCGACATGACAGGGCTTTTTATTGCGGTTTTGTTGGTCCATATACAAAGGCAAGGGTGAATTTATATGTCAATTTACGTTGCCTTCAGGTGTTTGATAATAAAGTTTCTCTTTTCTTGGGAGGAGGTATTACAAAGGCTTCGGTATTGGAAAAAGAATGGAAGGAGACAGAAAATAAGGCAATGACCTTGTTGGATTGTCTGAAGTAATTATAAGTACAATTATATGTATCCAGAAAAAATTGCAGTAGCGCAAATAGTTGAATTAATTAAAAAGAAAGGGATTTCAGATATTGTTATATCCCCAGGGTCCAGGAATGCCCCTTTTATTGTCGGATTTTCTAAAGACAGCTTTTTCAATTGTTTTTCTGTTGTTGATGAGCGTTCAGCTGCTTTTTTTGCTATGGGTAGAGCATTAAAGACAAAGAAGCCAGTAGTTGTACTGTGTACTTCTGGATCTGCAGTGTTAAATTATTTCCCTGCTGTAGCGGAAGCCTTTTATCAAGAACTTCCATTATTAGTTTTGTCGGCAGATAGACCTATGTCGTGGACAGATCAAGGCAATGGGCAAACTATTCGTCAGGATGGTGTTTTGTCTAGTCATACAGTGAAGAGTATTTCTGTTGATGGTGATGCTGAGGAAATAGAAGATTTATGGTATCTACAGAGAGAGGTGAATTTTGCCTTGAATAGATTGATAGAAAATCCTTTTGGTCCAATACATTTAAATGTATATCTAAATGAGCCATTGTATGGTCAGTTAACGGAAAAGCATCCTTCTCCTAATTGTATTAGTCGAATACAAGGTAAAGCAATTCTAAATTCAGATGAACTAAATCAAGTTACTGAAAAATGGAATGGTTTTGATAAAAAAATGATATTGTTAGGACAAGGCTGTCCTGATAATGAACTATCTGTTCTGATAAAGGAATTAGCAAAAGATGACAGTGTTATTGTATTATCTGAATGTTTATCAAATATTTCAGATGATCGTTTTTTTTCATGCATAGATAAGTTGATTCTTCTTCAAGAAGAAGATCTGAAAAAATTGGAGCCGCAATTATTGGTGACAATAGGGGGTGCAGTGGTATCAAAAAAAATTAAGGAATTGTTGCGTTCTTGGAAAATAAAGGAACATTGGAATATTGGTTTTAAACAAGTGCAGCAAGATACCTATCAGCAGTTAACACATGAAATAGTGTTGAATCCTTCGGGATTTTTATCTCAAATATTGCCATTTACCAAGAAGGTCGAGTCGGATTATTATAGTTTCTTCAATGTAATTAGAAATAAAAAAGAAACACTCCAAAAGAACTATTTGAATGTATGTGATTATTCTGATTTAACAGTATTCTCCTCCTTATTTGAGCAAATTCCAGAGGGAACCACTCTTCATTTTAGTAATAGTAGTATTGTTCGATATGCTCAATTATTTGAGCTGGGTAAAAAATATGTATTTCATGCAAATAGAGGAACTAGTGGAATAGATGGTTCTGGATCCACAGCTATTGGATATGCCTCAGCCTCTTCTGTGAATAATGTATTGATCACTGGAGACATCAGTTTCTTTTATGATAGTAATGCATTGTGGAATAATGAGGAATTGAGCAACTTCAAAATAATTCTGGTTAATAATTCTGGTGGAGGAATATTTAGAATTATTCCTGGTCCGGCAACGACAGGTGCTTTGGAGGATTATTTTGAAACAGAACATCAATTGAATGCCTCTGAATTGGCAAAGATGTACAAATACAGTTATGGGAGTGTTCATTCATTGGAAGAGTTGCCAGGAAGATTACAGACTTTTTTAGCCCATTCTGAGCGAGGGATTCTAGAAATTTTCACCCCTAAAGAAAATAATGACCAAGCCTTAAAAGGACTATTTAATTCCTTGAAAGACTATAATTGAGCCAAGGAAATTATACATTTGTAAAAGAATAAAATCGAGATAAAATGTCTGTAAAAAGAGAGTGGAAAACGATCAAAGAATATACTGATATTAAGTTTGATTTCTTTGAAGGAGCAGCCAAAATTACTATTAACAGACCAGAAGTTTACAATGCATTTCGTCCTGAGACGAATACAGAAATTCTGGATGCTTTAGAGATTTGTAGAGAAGATAACGCTATTGGTGTCGTGATATTAACAGGTGCGGGAGATAAAGCATTCTGTAGTGGAGGAGATCAAAATGTGAAAGGAGTAGGAGGTTACGTTGGTGGTGACGGTGTACCTAGGCTAAATGTTTTGGATATTCACAAAAGATTGCGTGAATTGCCAAAGCCAGTTATTGCCATGGTAAATGGATATGCAATAGGTGGTGGACACGTGTTGCATGTTGTATGTGATCTTACAGTAGCTTCTGAAAATGCAATATTTGGTCAAACAGGACCAAAGGTTGGAAGTTTCGATGGTGGATTTGGTTCTAATTATTTAGCGAGACACGTTGGACAAAAGAAAGCTCGTGAAATCTGGTTCTTAGGTAAGCAGTATTCTGCTAAAGAGGCAGAAGAAATGGGAATGGTAAATAGAGTTGTACCATTTGAGGATTTGGAAGATGCTACAATGGAGTGGTGTGCCAGAATATTGGAGAGGTCTCCAATGGCGCTTAGAATGTTGAAGCGTTGTTTAAATGCGGAACTAGATGGTCAGCATGGATTAATGCAGTTGGCAGGTGATGCTACAATGATGTTCTATTTGATGGACGAAGCTCAAGAAGGTAAAAATGCCTTTTTGGAAAAAAGAGCTCCTAATTTCCAACAATACCCTAAGTTTCCTTAATCAATGGAGGAAAGGGATATGGAGCCAGTGAATATTTTGGGGTTGAAATTACCTACAGATCCTCGCTGGGTAAATATTGCAGAGAAATCAATTGAGGATATACTTATTGATCATGCCTACTGCGAGCAGAAAGCCGCAACGACTTGTATTTCCTTAATCATTCGTTTTTATGATAAAGAGGAGATTGTAGAACAGGTGTCACCAATTGTAGCAGAAGAATGGGCTCATTTTAGACGGGTACTTCGTGAACTTAAGAACCGTGGTTATAGGTTAAAAACTCCAAGGAAGGATGAGTATGTTCATAGTCTTTTGGGCTTTCGAAGAAATGGAGTATCAAGAGATGATCGAATGTTAGATGAGCTATTGATATGTGCATTGATTGAAGCTAGAAGTTGTGAGCGATTTAGGTTATTGTCCTTATATATTAATGATGATGATTTGAAAAAGTTCTACCATGAATTTATGATTTCCGAGGCAGGGCATTATACTTTATTTATAAAGTTAGCAGAAACTTATTTTGATAGACAAAAAGTAAGAGTTCGCTGGCAGGAATTTCTGGATTTTGAAGCTAATTTTTTGAAGACATTTGAATTTAGATCAGATAGATTTCACTAAAAATAAAAGGGCTACTAACAATTGTTAGTAGCCCTTCTTGATTTTTTAAGTCGTTCTCAATTAGCCTTGAAATTTCAAAATTTTCTCATTTTCACTTAACAGAGCATGGTGCTTATTCCATTCTCTTAACATCATTAATAGGTAATTCTTTCTTTCGTCTGAAAGTTCGCTTCCAAGAAATTTAGTGATTTGAAGCATTTTAGGACGTACTTCGTTGAAGACGTTTACACCTTGATCAGTGATTTGAACTCGTTTTGATCTTCTGTCTTGTGGATCAACACGTTCTTCAATTAGTCCTTTTCTTAACAATCTTCTAATTACTTCAATTCCTGATGGAATAAACATGAAATGTTTATTGATTAGTTCCATTTTTCGCAGGCTTCCACTTTCAATTAGGGAGTTCAAGAATGTGAAATCTTCAATACTCGAAAGTTCTGTACTATCAATAGCTTGTTTACCATAATGTTTAAGGTGCTTATTCATAAACATCAAATAATTAGCAATTTTAAAGTCTATTTCTTCTTGAGTTTGATTTTTATTATCATTCTTGCGGTTAAATTGATCCGCAGAATTGCTGAATGCAACTTCACTTTTCATCCAGTCAGCAAAATCACCTAGATTAACATTTTCCTTTTCCTTTGAATAATTATCAAAAAGTTGAATGAGTTTTATTAGGGAGTCATATTTGTTTTCCACGTCGATGAATTTTATAAAGTTTAAGCGGTGATATTTAGTATTGTAGACAAATATAGGAAAAAGAAAAAGCACAATAATGTTTTTTTTAAAACAATCGATAAAGTAATTAAATTACTCGTCTATTGATCTAATACAGTCGTAATTGAAATATTCATATATGTAGAAATTATACCTTAAATTGCCGAGCTAGGAGAACTGCTTTGTATGAAGATATTTTTTATTTCACTTATTTTTTTGATTAGTACTACTGTTTTTGGGCAATGGAGAACAAAATTCTCTTCTGGAAGTGGATACAATAGCAGGAAGAGCCTTACCGTTGGAGGTTATCTAAAGTCCGCCAACTATTTCAGATATACAGATTGGAATACGGATCGAGTAGCAGAAAATATACTGCATTCTAATTTGCGGTTTGATTGGAAATTAAACAGTCAGTCCAGCTTTTATATGAGCATTCATAACCGTTATTTCTTTGGTGAGAGTATTCAAAACGAAGAATCCGAGTACGCTAACTCCTTAAAGAATAGCAATAATTATATAGACATGAATTGGGTTTTTGTGGAAGGCAATAAATCTCTTCTTCATACTGCTGTAGATAGATTGTATTATCAGTTTTCTGGAAAAAGAGCCATTCTTAGAGTAGGGAAGCAGAGGATTGATTGGAGTCAGACCCTAATTTGGAATCCGAACAATTTTTTTAATACCTATTCTTTCTTGAATTTCGATTATGAAACAAGGTCTGGAATTGATGCTGTATATGGCTCATTCAATTTGGATAGAAGAGGGAACTCCAGTGTGCAAATTGGTTATGCACCGCAAAGTTTAGTTGAAGAAAGCATATTTGCTGCAAGATACAGGTATAAGAAAGGGAATGCCGAATGGCAATTAATGGCTGGACAAGTCCAAGAGGATTATGCCTTGGGTTTTGGCTGGACAACAAAAATAAGAGCAACTGGTTTTTCAGGTGAGATAAGTTATTATAAGGATAAAAATGATGAATCAGATAAAGATGTATTCATTGGTACCTTGGCAACTTATTACAAGTTTAAATCAAATTTGACAATGCACTATGAGTTGAACTATAATTCTAATCCGCAGAATACTGAGGAGAATTATTATAGCATCTTTTATCAACCCTTAAGTTCCAAATACATTACCTTCAATAAATACTCTTTTGGTGTCCTAGGTCAATATCCATTAAATAAATATTGGACTGTCGGGGCTACGGGAATAGCGTACCTTGATACGGAAAGGTATTATGTAGGAGCCTATACCAAGCTTACTCTTCCTTCCAAATTGAGTTTTTTGGTTTCTACCCAATTGATGGATGAGGATAATGAAGGGATTTTTGGTGCAGGAAAAAAATATCTTTTTTCAAGAATTATGTGGTCTTTTTAAAAAAGGATATAAATAGATTATTTAATTTCGCCAAAAAATAGAATTCCATGCTTATAGATACGCATACACATTTGTACTCAAGTCAGTTTGATGAGGATCGATCAGAAATGATTCAGAGAGCTAAGGATAGTGGTGTAGAGAAGGTGTTTTTGCCTTCCATAGACAGTACTTATTTTGAGTCAATGCTGAAAATGGAATCAGTAGATCCAGATTGGTGTAAGTTGATGATGGGATTACATCCTTGTCATGTAAAAGAGAATGTTGAAGAAGAATTGGCTTTTGTAAGAAAGCAATTGGACTCAAGGAAGTTTGCTGCTATAGGTGAAGTTGGTATAGATTTATATTGGGATAAGTCCTTTAGAGATGCTCAAATGAATGCTTTAGCTACACAAATAGATTGGGCAAATGAATTTAAATTACCAATCGTATTACACGTACGAGATGCTTTTGATGAGGTATTTGAAGTTTTAGAAGCTAAAAAGGATAAAAATACAAATGGAATATTTCATTGTTTTACTGGGGATCTTTCACAAGCAGAAGAAGCTATTTCTCGTGGGTTTAAACTCGGCTTAGGTGGAGTACTTACATTTAAGAAGGCTGGATTGGATAAGGTAATCGAAAATATAGATCTAGAACATTTAGTTTTAGAAACAGATGCCCCATATTTGGCACCTACTCCTTTTAGAGGAAAAAGAAATGAAAGTTCATATATCAATTATGTAGCTGATAAATTGGTCGATATAAAACAGGTTTCTAGAGAGGAGGTAATTGCGGTTACAGGTAAAAATGCAATGGATATTTTTGTTCCATATATATAAAGTGTGAAATGGATAACGAAAACAAATTATTACTTATTTATACAGGGGGAACAATTGGAATGGTGCAAGATCCTACAACAGGTGGGTTAGTGCCTTTTGATTTTGATAGTTTGCTGGAGCATATTCCTGAAGTCAAAAGGTTGTCCTGTACTTTTGATGTTCATTCTTTTGAAAATACTGTGGACTCTTCAGATATCACTCCTGTAGATTGGATTCATATAGCTAAGATTATTCAAGATAATTATTCTGACTATATAGGATTTGTTATTCTACATGGATCGGATACGATGGCTTATTCTGCTTCTGCATTAAGTTATTTACTCGAAAACCTAGATAAGCCTGTTATTTTAACGGGTTCTCAGTTGCCTGCTGGAGTTCCTAGAACAGATGCGTCTGAGAATTTGATCACTGCAATGGAAATTGCGATGGCGAAAAATTTGGATGGAACTGCAAAGGTTCCAGAGGTTGCTATCTATTTTGAGTACAAATTATATAGAGGGAATAGAGCAGTTAAAACGGATGCTGAAAATTTTAAGGCATATGATTCTGGAAATTATCCTTGTTTAGCGAAAGCTGGAGTCAATATCATATATGATAAGGAAGCAATTCGTAAAACAAATGATAAACCATTAAGGGTTTATTCACAATTGAATTCAAAAATTTCCGTTTTAAAGATGTTCCCAGGAATTACGGAACGGAATTTGTTAGCACTGCTATCCGATTCTGAGTTGGAAGGATTGGTGATTGAAAGCTTTGGAGCCGGGAATATTGGCTCAAAACCATGGTTTTTTGAATTATTGGAAGGGAAAATCAAAGAGGGACTTTTAGTTGTCAATGTAAGTCAATGCTTGGGAGGTTCTGTCAATCATAAATTATATAAATCTGCCGAAGGATTGATAAATATCGGTGTTTTAGGTGGATACGATATGACTACCGAGGCTGCTTTAACAAAATTAATGTTTGTTTTAGGAAATGAATCTGATCTCAAAAAGAGAAAAGAATTGATGATTCGTAATCTCAGAGGAGAAATGACGCTTTGTTAACAAAAAAAACACATGGTTTATCCATTTTTTTTGTAATTTGGCGACTGTTCTCGGAAACACCTCATGTGTGTGGAGTTTGAAAAGAAGAAAAGAATTTAGAGAGGTGGCCGAGTGGCTTAAGGCGCACGCCTGGAAAGCGTGTTTCCCTGTGAGGGGATCGAGGGTTCGAATCCCTTCCTCTCTGCTGAATATTGTTAAGAAGTTTTACTAAAAATACAAAAGTAAAAGCAAACCATCAAACCAGACAAAAATGAAAAAACTGTTTTTTCTAAGTGCTGCTCTACTAACTGTAGCACCGACATTTGCTCAAGAGGCTAGCCAGAGTTTTCACCAAATAATCAAACAAAAGTTTATTGAAGGTGGTCCTGAATTTATGGGAGTTGTACTTCTATGTTTGATTTTAGGTTTAGCACTTGTAATTGAGCGTATTATTTATCTAAATATGGCAACGACCAATACAGATAAATTATTGAAGAAAGTAAAAGAAGCTTTAGATAGTAATGGATTGGAAGGAGCAAAAGAAGTTTGTCGTAATACAAGCGGACCTGTTGCATCAATCTTCTACCAAGGTTTAGAAAGATTTAACGAAGGATTGGATATGGTTGAAAAATCTATCGTTTCTTATGGATCTGTTCAAATGGGTAGATTGGAGCGTAATACATCATGGATTTCTCTTTTCATCGCTTTGGCACCAATGCTAGGGTTTATGGGGACAGTAATCGGGATGATCGGAGCCTTCGATGCTATTGAGGCTGCTGGTGATATCCAACCATCATTGGTTGCAGGGGGGATTAAAGTTGCCCTTTTAACTACTGTATTTGGTTTGATCGTTGCAATGATCCTACAAGTATTTTATAACTATATCATCGCTAAAATTGATGGTTTGGTAAATAATATGGAAGATGCATCTGTATCTCTAGTTGACTTGTTGGCTCAGTACGAAGCAAAAGCTAAAAAATAAGACTTTATGAACGAGAAGATCTTAAAAATAATAGTAGGTATTTTAAGTGCCGTTGGTGTGTACTATATAGTACGACTGATGGGGGCTGAAGACCTAGAAGAGGTTGGCAGTTTTGCCGGACCTGTATTAACGTACACAAAGTGGCTAGTAATAGCTACGGCTATCATAACTGTTGTGACTTCTATGGTAACTCTTTTAGGGAACCCTAAGAAATTGGTTCCTGTAGGGATTGGTCTAGGTATATTATTAGTTGTGTATCTTATTGCTGGAGGAATGTCTTCAGATACTGTAATAGAGTCTTATAAATCGTATGATATCTCATCTACTCAATCTGGATGGGTTGGGACAGGATTGATTTCGTTTTATTGGTTGGCAGGAATGGCAATTGCAGTAGCAATATTTTCTGAAATAGCTAAGGCATTTAAATAATCATAAGTATGGCAGGTAGAAGAGAAACACCAGGAATTAACGCCGGATCAATGGCGGATATCGCTTTTTTGCTATTGATTTTCTTTCTAGTGACCACTACTATGAACAATGACCGTGGAATTTCTAGAATGCTTCCTCCTAAATCTGATGAGATTATTGAGAACCCACCACCAGTACGTGATAGAAATATCTTTATTGTAATGGTAAATGCAAATAATGATTTGCTGGTAGAGGAAGAACCTATGAGTATAGACATGTTGAAGGATGCTACTAAGGAGTTCGTCATGAACCCTAATAAATTAGCTAATTTATCTGAGAATCCTACTAAAGCCGTTGTTTCTTTGCGGAACAATAGGTTGACAAGTTATAACATGTATATTTCAGTGCAGGATCAATTAACTCAAGCATATATGGAATTGAGAAACGTAATGTCTCAACAACAGTTTGCAAAGAATTATGAAGATCTTCCAAAGGTGGACGCAAAGGTGATAAGAAAAGCAATCCCGATGAATATCTCGGAAGCTGAACCCGTAAAAGGAGAATAAATATGAGCAGGTTTAAAAAGAAAGGTTCCAAAGGGACTCCAGAGATGTCTACGGCTTCATTGCCTGATATCGTTTTCATGCTGCTGTTCTTCTTTATGGTATCCACCGTAATGCGCGATAGTAGTATGAAGGTAAAGAATATTTTACCTCAAGCAGTAGAGACTAAAAAGATTAAGCATAAATCTAGGGTAAACTACATCTTTGTAGGGGAGCCTAATGATAAAGCAACTTATGGTGATCAACCAAGAATTCAGCTGAATGATGCCCTCGCGGAACTTTCAGATATTCAATCTTGGGTTATCGGATTCCGTGACGCTGCTGATGAGAAGGAAATCAAATTATTGATCGCTTCCATCAAAGCTGATAGGGATGTTAACATGGGTATCATCACTGATATAAAAGAGGAATTGAGAGAAGTACAACAGTACAAGATCAATTATTCGGCAAGTCAGAAAGTAAAGAAATAATTATAAAAAAAAGCGATTCAAATTTGAATCGCTTTTTTTTATACCTCTTTTTTCAAATGGATTCTTTTCTCTAAAAGGTCCATTTCTTTTTTTAGTATTCCTTCATCTCCCTCTTGTAGTTTAAGTATCTCTTGTCTAAGGTGGATGAGATGCTTTAAATGACTATCGGACTCCGGAAATAGAACCTTATGCTCTAGTCCTATCAGTATTTTATTTATAGCTGTTGATTTAAGTTTAGCAGACTGACTAAATAATGCCCGACTAAATTTATCCCATATATGTTCAAATGCTATTTCGGTAGGATGTAAGAGGTCTTTTTTGTAGAATCTATAATCTCTCAATTCATCCATCAATAGCTCATAAGAAGGGAAGTAATGAGCATTCTTAAATTCATGACATAGTTGATGTCTTACAATATGGAGAAGGCTTTTACTCACCTGGTTATTGCTCGCCCCATCTTTCCAATGACGAATAGGGCTTACCGTAAGAATCAATTGGAAATCAGGATTGATTGCCATTAAATCTTTATGTAACGCTTTAAAGGCATTTTGCATCTCCTCTAAACCTAGTAATCTTCTCTTAAAATCTTTAGTTTGAATTTTATGACAATTGGCAACCACTTGATCATCCTTTTCATAAACCCAGGCTGTACCTAATGTAATAATACAGATGTCAGATTGAACCAATTGATTTCGAATCAATTCATTCACCTGATTAATTTTATTCATTAATTCCTCCTTACTAGTTCCATAAATAGAAGAGTGATAATCAAAGTGAAAAAACAATCCATCTCTATGTATTATCCTTTCTTCTAGTGGTGCTTTTTGATTCAAAGCCATGTCTAGAAGTGTGCAAATTGAGATGGGATTAAAAATCACTCCAGCCGGATTACTGAGGCTGTTAAATTTCAACCTCTTCAGTCTATTCCCTACATGGTCGGAAAAACAAGAGCCAATACTAAATATTGTACTTTCGTAATTTATACCAAAAGGATAGTTAGGTAGTTGAACTTCCGTGCTAAACTTCATGATGAATTAAATTTCTATAAATTTAAGCTAATCATCAGCACTTCTTATAAAAAAAACACTAAATTTGGGGCATCAAAAAAGACTAAATTATGTTTATCGGAGTACTTGCATTTGTTGTTATTTTCTTGATGGCCTTCTGGATGATGTTATTCTTGGTTGGAATTATCCCAGCTTGGATTGGCGCTTATTTTATTGATAAATCTAAGGGGAATTCAGACGATCTAGAGGTATAAAAGATATTAGTAAGTTTATCTTACTAAGAAGTTGTTCTAAAGGACAACTTTTTTTTTGTTCTAAACTTTTTCTAGAATAATGGATTTTGGGTTATTTATGGATGAATAAATAATTGAATATGATCCAATTTTCAGAATAGACAATATGATAAAACAGACTATATGGGTTTGGTTGGTTTGTGGTTTTGCACTTTCTTCAAAAGAGAAATTGTATGCGCAAAATGACACAACAGATATTTCCTACTTCTTTGAGGATGACCCCTCGTATCTTAGAAATATTATCAAATTCAATTTAATTTCACCCCTTACTGGAGATTATAGCGTCTATTACGAACGAAAATTGTCTGATGTCATCACATTAGAAATTGGATTAGGTTTTTTTTCTCCTGAATATTCTCTTATCAATGTTTCAGGTCCTTTTCACTTTGGTGGATACTCATCCACTAACGAGGATATTAATCCAGGATTAAGTATTTGGCTTCAACCTAAGTTTTTCTTTCTCGAAACAGCACCGGAATCGGGCTATGTTAGTTTTGGCTATGGACAGAAGAGGTTTCAGGCGAACGGTGAAAATATTGAGCTCAATGAATATGTTTTAACTATAGGGAATCAATTCCAAATACATGATGATTTAACGTTTGGTTTTGAATATGGTTACGGCATTAGAGATAGACAACCATATAATTTTACAGAAGGGTATTTTGATGATATGGATGTACTGATGATAGTGGGAATAAAAGTGGGGTATATACTTTAAATTTTAAGTAACATGAAGAAAACGATTTGCATTTTAGTAGTAATTCTCTGTATGCTTTCAGGGGCAAGTGCTCAAGTTTCAACAGGGATAATGGAAGCTGCATGGGGAGAGGATTTTGTTGGAGTAAAGAAGTTAAGATTAAGTGAAATAATTGGTAGTGACGAGTCTGGTATTTATGCTTTACAACAAAAACGTCCGGATAGGTCAAGTCGTAAAAATAAATTTGCTTTAAACCGTTTCGATGCTGATATGAGTCTTGAAAAAAGCGTTGTACTAAATTTGGAAGAACAAGGAAAGAAAAAGCGTTTCGAGTTCGTTGTTTTATTCCATGGTGAAATACTCTTATTTACATCATATAATAATCAAAAGTTAAAGAAGAAATTCCTATTTAAACAAAAGGTGAATACGAATACACTTTTAGTTGAGGGAGATTCTGAGAAAATAGCTGAAATTGATTACAAGGGTTTTAGCAAATTCAATAGTGGTGCATATAAATATCGATTATCTAGAGATAGTTCAAAATTTCTAGTTTATTATGATTTGCCTTATAAAAGGAATGAGTCTGAAAAATTCGGATATCAAGTATTTGATGAGAGTTTTAACCAGATTTGGGAAAGAAATATAACCCTTCCTTATACGGATGGACTTTTTGATGTGGAAAGAGTACGTATAGATAATTTTGGAGATGTGCATTTGTTGGGTCTTATTTATAAGGATCGTAGAAAAGAAAAACGAAAGGGAAAACCAAATTATAAGTACCAATTGTTGAGTTATAGAAATAATGGGGAAGATTTTATAGAATATCCAATTGAAATAAAAGGTAAATTTATTACAGATATGCAGATCACTATCAATGAAGATAGGGATATTATTTGTGGTGGATATTATTCTAATATTGGTGGTTTCAATATAAAAGGAGCCTACTTTTTGAAAATTGACGATGAAACAGGTTCTGTTTTGAACGAAAGTGTAAAGGATTTTGGAATTGGTTTCATGGCTTCTAATTTAAGAAAGGGAGCCAAGAAAAGAACAAAAAAGAAAGCCAAAAAGGGGAAGAATGTTGAAATGAAACATTACCATTTGGATAATATCATCATTAAGGATGATGGAGGTGCCGTTTTGTTAGGAGAGCAATTTTATATATCCGAAGTGACAACTTCTAGTACTAGTTCAAGTGGTATTGTAAGTTATAGAACAAAGCGGTATGCTAACTACAATCATATCATCGCAGTAAATATGTCTGCAAATGGCGAGATCCTTTGGGCAAAAAAGATTGCTAAGAGGCAGAAGACTTATGAAACTATGGATCTTTTCTCTTCCTATGCATTGTCTATTTATAAAGATAAAATGTTCTTCATTTTTAATGATGCTATCCAAAACCTAGATTATAAGGATGACGGAAGAGTTGTCAACTTTTCAATTAGTAAAAAATCTATAATTACTTGTGTAGAATTGAATAGTGAAGGGGAACAAAAGAGGAAGGCATTATTTTCAACAAAGGAAAGAGGAGTATGGATTCTCCCAAAAGTGTGTAGACAAATTTCTGATGATACCATTATTTTGTATGGGCATAACAGAAAAAAACAGCGTTTTGCTAAAGTGACCGTTGTGGAATAGGTATTGCTTATGCAAGGGAATCTGCTCCTTATCCAATAGGAATGTTCTCGAAATATAAATTTGTAAAAGAATCCATGGACAAACAGTCTATGGATTTTTTTTTATTAGCCCCTTTTAGTCATACGCAGAGAATTAGAAGGAGATACTATTAATAAATTGTTGTAAGAATTTACCAAGTGCTTTGAGTCACTCAAGGAGGACTCAAAGCGATGGTAATCTATATAATTCCCAAAGCTTCCAACCAGGAAATTATATGGTCTCAAAATTACTCTATGATATGCTTATTATCAATAGCTGATTTTGGTGATTTTAAATATATACCGGAATAGGGTGATGGAAAGTAGGGTACTTTGATTCACTTATAGTGTGCCTTTCCTGTTTTTCCTGAGCCCCTTTGAATCACTCAGAGAGTGACGCAAAGGAAACCCGATAAATGTGGTTTCTCTAAAAAAAGTACTACTGTTTTCTCAGATAAAATTGAAATTGAAAAAGTTCTTTTCCACTTTGGAGATGTAAGAATTTTATTTCTTCCAACAGGAAATGGGGAGATTCAAAAAGAGGAGAATAATCTACTTCAATAAGGAAATTTTTAGTTTCAATAATCTGATTTTCATACCTCATTTGAATACAACTATTGGCATGAATATCTTGAGCAATAATTTCTGCCTTCGTTTTTAAGAGTGTTTTATTCCCGATGTCTGCAAAGAGGAAAACCTGCCAGACAATAACAATAGAAATCGTTACGATAATCATGGCGGCTAATGTCTCCACCAGAGTTGTAGCTTTTAACTTTAATAGATCCATTTCACAATACGTTTAGGTCCCGTTAGCGTATCTATTTCTATTCCTGCAAATTGGTTGGAAAGAGGTTCTATATCAAATTTGGCATCCATCAGATGGTTTTCGTAGATGGAGCTGTTTGTTTTTAGAATGAGTTTATTGGTGAAGCAGGAACCAACGACTTCTCCCTGTGTTTGAAGGTTTAGGTTGTTGCAGATCAATTGCCCTTCTATTTTGGCATTCTTCTTAAGAATAACCTGAGGGTATAATAGTCTTTTTTTGGTTTTTGACTGGGCTATGCAAGTTCCTTGAAATAGGACATTCTCTTCCAGAATAAGTCTGGAGCTATCTGATCGTGCTGCCAAAATAATAGCTGAAGGATACGCTAGGATTACACCTTTGTCTATGATGATTTTATCCTCCGCTATACACTGAAGGCTACCCGTAAAATCAGAAGAAATATGAATAATTGGAGCTATTATGATAGCGTCTGCTATTTGAGCCGATGCCGCAATGGATATACTATCTTCAGAATACAGGATAACTGGGCCGCTTATTGAATTTTCAACTGGAAGTTGATCTTGAAAGATTTTCAATAGCAATGTGCTATCTACAAATGAGTTTATATAGGATTTGTTTTCATCATAAATCTCTTCTACTGTTTCCGAAATCAGATTTTCTTTTAGCTTTCTAAAGTCATTAAAATCTAGAATGGATTGAAAAGGTTTTTCTGATGTGGCGGTTTTACTTTCGCCTAGTATAAGTTTAGAAGCCTTATATGGTTTTCCATTGATATATGCCCTCTTTACACCTCTTTTGGGTAAGTAGGCTAATGTTTTTATTTCAGTTGCTCCTGAAAGCTGCAATGCTTTATTTCCTGGGTAATATAATGAAGGTGTATTGTCTTGATGCATTTGAAATCCACAGAGAGCCGATGCTTTAGCAAAAAGCTTGTGCCTTTGTGCATGTACCTCTATGATTTCATAAATACCCCATTTTCTCTTATGATAATAGAGGCTATCTGTAATTTGATCGAAGGGGTAAATATAACCCTCCTTAAGGTCTTTTTGAGATAAGCTGAATATCAATGCCGATTTTACTTTTCGACTCAATTCCTTTTGAAGACTATTTTGATCAGCACGGTATTTATGTAGGAAATTGACATAAAGAAACGCACTACACATAACTGCAGAGAGTAAAAGAATCATCAGAGCATACACCATTGCGAATGCCTTCAGTCTGCTATTTTCTAGAGATCGTCTTTTTTTCATGTTGCTGGCTCAATACTACAGAATCAGTGTAAAAGGATACTATTTTCAGTTTTCCTATGCTATCTTTGGAATGAAAGATTTTCGTTTCTCCATCGTATTCCAACATATAGCTTTTTTTCTTCTTATTTTGGATAACACCTAAATACTGAACTTCAGGCCATTTCAATTTTTTCTTGATGGTTTTTTTGACTTCCTTTTTTTTCGCTTTGATATCATTTTTGATACTATTGGGATCAATTAAAAAGGGTTCATCATAATCTGCATGGATACTATAGTCAACAGCTTGTATGCTATCTTTAAACATTTTTTCTGGCTGCTGAGTATACTGTATAGGTACATGACTTTCACTAATATCCAGGACCTTATATATTACAGCAGACCATACCGAAATGACCAATAAAGCTAGAAGAATATTTTTCTTGTTGTTTTTCATCCCTATCTAAATATTATAAAGCAGAAATTGTAAATTCTATAGTCTCAGTATAACTTGAAGTATTACCTGCTTTATCTATGGATTGAATTCTCCAGAAATAAGTTCCTGGTTCCAGATCTAGCGATATATTTCGGTTGATATCAGTTGGGGCAATTTCAATATTTTGAGGATGTGTAAATGCATTGTTGTCATCTAATTGAAAAAGATCAAGTACAGATGATTCCTCTGAATTTGCAATTTCTCCAGCCCAATAGAAATCCATTTCTACATCTTCCTCAAGGGGAACACTAGCTTCATTCTCAGGGCTAAGGTTATATGGAACTACTGGAATAGTTTGGTCTATGATTAAATTTATATCACTCCAACTGGTAGTCGTATTGCTTTGTTCATTGATTGCTTTTACCTGCCAATTGTACAATCCTTCATCAGGAAGAGTATAAGTATATTGTGCCTCAGTAAGGCTATCCACTTCCGTTAATAAAATACCATTGTCATATAGTCGAAAGGTATAAAAGTCTGCGTTATAGATGGCCTCCCAAATAAAGCTTTGACTAAGGTTGGAACTGGCGTGTCCATCCAAGGGGGAAAGAACATTGATGTCAAAGTTGGAAAGGTTGTTTGTACTGTCTATTTCAAAACTTCTGTAGACATAGGGAGTTTCCGTATTTGAATTTACACCACGAATACGCCATTCATAGGTTCCAGGGCTCAATTGCTTGGTGAATTTATCTCCAACAATGACAGAATCTAGGACTAAATCCATCACATTGTCAAAATTTGGACTGACAATTTGGAGTTCGTAGCCATTGGCATCTTCTATTTCACCCCACCAGAAAAGAATATCAATCTCCACTGTTTCCATACTATCTGCAGGTGCTAAGATATTAACGGCATGATTGGATATGTCTTCTTCAAAAACCTCAGTACAGGCATTGGATAGAAATGCTAATAGGATATATATGAATGGATTTCTTTTCATCTTATTTAATCTTTTCAATATGTCTTAGGTAGAATTTTGCTTGTAATTCATTCTCCCTAGTTTCTTTTTGTTTTACTATATCAAAGTGCAAAGCGGTTACCTCACCCAATTGAACTTTATTTTCAAAATGATCAACCGTCTTTAGTAATTGGTTAAAATCACCTTTCAGGCAAATTTCATGCGTTTCAGAGATCAAGTTTTCACTTTTCTGAATGTACTGCTTTCCAAAATCACGGATGGATACCTTCTTCTTTGAACAGGCTGTATTCAGTGCCTTCAAAAGAGCTTGACTATAATCGGTTGTCGTTTCGAATTTTGTCGATTGCTCTATTTTGTTCAACTTTCGTCTAAGGTTCAAAATGTCCCTTTCCAAATATTGGCTCTGTGATTGTTTTTGATTTAAAATGTCAATCTCAGCCTGTAACTCAAAGGTTCTGGAAATCGATCCAGAATAGGCCAAAATGACTAAGAAAAGCATTCCCGCCATGATCAAAAAAGTATTTCTTTTATGGATATTCATAGCTATAGAATGTAAATTTTCAGTTTAAAACTAGCCTGTTTTTTGCTGGCACTTTGTTGAAATTGAACAATATCAATACTCGATAGCCAATCACACTTTTTAAGCAGGTCAATCCATGTTTGAAATTGATTATTATTGAAGGTAAGACCTTCAACAATCAACTGCTTTTTTGTGAATTGAATGTCCGATTTTTTAATATAATCAACTGGATTTACATGCAAAGAGCTCAATTTGACTTGTGCCGGTTTCAAAAAAGCAATTTGGTCGGCATAATAACTTAAATGGCCATTTTGACCATCTTCATTGATAAAAGCTCCTTTTTCATCTAAACTTTCTTGAAGTTTTGCATATTCCTTGAATGCTTTCTCTTTTTGAGCAAGCTGAACTTGTAAACTTTGGTGCTGTTTTTCCAATTCTCCTTGGTAGAAGAAATTACCTAAAAGAGCGACTAGTAAAATGGGCAGAACTATTTTTGCTAATAATCCATTGAACTCTTTAGTCCTCGCACCATATTCGGCTAATTGAATAGGCTCAATTGGGATATGATTCGTAGGAGTAGGAATGTTGAATAGATATTTAATGGAAGCCGAAATACTCAATAGGCTACCCTCTGGATATTCAGATTCAATCTTATTTGAGATGGATGAATTCTTCTCGGTTGAAATTTGATTGATCTCTTCACCATTCCAATTTATAAGATAATGATGAATGGAATAAGAACCAGGATTCAATTGTATACCAGAAAAATAATTTTGGACTGATAGAACACCTAAGTTAAGATCTATGATGGCACATTTTTTCTCCTTGAAAGCAGTTAGCCAATTATTCACCAATTCCTTTCTGCTAAAAGTTATCCAAGTATTGGTATGTTGAATATAAAAGTCCTTGATTTCACCCCAAATAAAGACATCCTCTACAGTCGTATTTTCATCTAATTCTATTTCTTGAGTCACGCATTGTTCGCCATGAATCAATAAGGAAACATTAGCCTTCTCCGGTAGTTGCTTTTGTAGAGAGCTAATATCATCAAAAAGGCTGTGATGAACACAAACAGGTTTATTCTTAATCAACTTCACCTCAGATAAGGCCAAGGTATGCCGATCGAAATCTGAATAAAAGATTTCAACAACGAAAAGTCGTTTGGGTCTGAATCTGTTATGTACTAAAAGTCTATCTAGCATAATTAGTAAATAACAGTTGGTTTAATGAAAATGTTCAGTTTCTTCTTGCTATCGCTTTTCAAACGTTTACTAAAGAACCATTTGATGATTGGAATTCTCGACAAGAAGGGAACACCAGATCCTGTATCGTTAGTGGAAGCTTCTTCTAGCCCTCCCAATAATATCATTTCTCCATCTTTAATTCTCATCAAAGAAGAAAAGTTTCTAGTTACTGATCCCGGAGGAGCAGTAGGTGCTATACGTCCAGTAAAATCAGATTGATCTACCTGAATCTTCAAAGTGACCTCTCCATTTTCGGATACATTTGGCTTGATGGTGATGGTTAAATTGGCTTCTACATTTTGCCAATTTTGAGTAGTTTGTAATTGGGGATTCTGTGATCCTATGGTATTACTTTGTTCTACAAGGTAATATTCCGTTTTACCAATGGTTAACGAAGCCTCCTGACCATTTAATGCCGAAAGCTGAGGTGTAGACCTGACATTGATAATTCCATTTTGTTCCAAAGCCTTAATCGACATATAGAAATTAGGCGTCACACTTCCAATATTCAATGCACCAAAACCATTGAAGCTATTCACTAGCTTATTGATGGATTGAGCATTCAAATTATAGTTTAAATTTGGATATAAGCCACCTCCAGAATTCGCTGGATTTTCACCTATTCCCATTTCAATACCTGTCTCTAGGGCTTCATTTTTAGAATAGTCCAGAATCATTACTTCAATCATAATAACCGGAACAGGTTTATCTATTTGATCCAAAAAATTCTCAATTTCAGTAATGTTCTTTTGAGAACCACTAACAATGACACTATTTAGATCAGGGAATTCTTTAATGTCTACATCCTTAATCAGATTCTTTGGGATATAGGAAGTGATATTTTCTACATTTCGGTGACGGATTGGGATCAACGTACTTTCTCTCAGCCCTTCTTTTTGCCTTTCACCAATTAAGTAGATACCATCTCTTTTGTGGCAAATATATTTGGTATTGTTGATAAGGTAATCCAAAACAACTATCAAAGGTTGGTCTACCACATGTGTATTGATTGTGCCCTCCAATTTTGAATAAATGAAATAATCCAATTCCAATTTTTGGAAAATAGTTTCCATCACGGTATTCAATTCTGCACCTTCAGCTATTAGATCTATTATATGTGACTCTGCATCTTTTACAGTAACATTTAATCTATTGTTGTCTTTTTTATTCCGATTCCGATTATTTCTATTCCCTTTATTTTTCCCGCTTTTAACGACCTCTTTTTTTCTCAGTAAATAGGTCCCGTCTTTCTGGTGTTCCAATTCCAAGTCGTTGGTAAATGCCAACTTCTCTAAGGCCTGATCAAGAGCTATATTTTTCAAATAAAGGTTAATCAGGTTGCCACCAATTTTTGGTCCCATTAAGATATTGACACCCGTAAGGTCAGTCAATTTTTTACAAACAGCAGAAAGGGTGTCTCTTTTAAGATTTAGGTTCAATAGTCCATCCTTGAATTGGACATCCAATTCTTTTATTATAGCAATTTTCTTTTCTGTATAAGGAGTAATATAAAAGATATTACCTGTTATCTCCATCTGTAAGCTGTATTGCTTGCAGAGATAGACCAAAACATCCTTTACGGTAACATTTGAAAAGTTGTTTACAACTTTAAAATCTATTTTTGGATCAACATCAATATTCACTTTTGCTGATTCTCCTACAGCTCTAAACAACTCCTTTACCTTTACATTACTAAGGCTGAAGTCTACCTTTTCATTCAATCCAGGGATGTCTTTCGATAGAGAATCCAAGGTATTTGTAAGCTCCTCCGATCGGCTGATAGGAACATCTTGAGAATAGGATACACTAGTAACAGTCAATAGAAGACTAAATAGTATAATTTTTAAATGCTGATATATTTTAAAAGACATGTGAATGCTTATTTTGTTGACATTAAAATTGGGAATATCTCTTCTAGACTTACCTTTCCTTGTTCAAATAATTCGAATGCTTTTTCTTCCAGTAAGCAGTGATTTTCTTCAATTGGTTGACCATCTAGTAATTCAGATCGTTTGATAGCTTTTGCAATATCCCCTGAAATAGGAATTAGCTCGTAAATAGCCTGTCTACCTTGTACTCCGGTAAAACTACAAGATTTGCAACCTTTGGCTGTAAATTGAGTATGTACTTCTTTTGGAGGGGTAAAGGATTGAGGGAATTCCTTCTCATTGAAAGGAGAAGGAGTTTTACAATTGTCACATAGGATGGCGACTAAACGTTGCGCCATGCTCAATTTGAGGGTAGAGGCAATTAGATAAGAGGGTATGTTCATATCCAATAATCTAGATACCGTTCCCCAGGCAGAATTGGTATGTATAGTTGAGAAAACCAAATGTCCAGTAAGGGCAGCTCGAATTGCCATTTGGGCAGTATCTGCATCCCTTATTTCTCCAACCATAATAATATCTGGATCTTGTCTCAGAAAGGTACGCATTGCACTACTGAAATTCAATCCAATGGATTCTTTAAGCTGAACCTGATTGATTCCATCCAATGTATATTCTATTGGGTCCTCTATGGTCAGAATATTACTTTTTGTTTTGTTGAGCTCCTTTAGTGTGGCATATAGACTAGTGGTTTTTCCAGATCCTGTAGGTCCACTGATTAATATGATCCCATTGTGATTTCTAATGCCTTCTTGGTATTGTTTTAACTGAGTTGGGTCAAAACCTAATTGATCAATTTGTAATAATCGATCATTTTTCACCAACAACCTAAGAACGGCCTTTTCTCCATATAAGGTGGGTAAAACAGACACCCTAATATCAAATTCCATATTCTTACTTTGGTATTTGATACGTCCATCTTGGGGTAGTCTCTTCTCCGCAATATCTAGATTAGCTCGAATTTTTATCTTATTGATCAAGGAAGGATATTCGGCATTTTTTATGCTGTACCTTTCAACAAGATTACCATTGATACGCATCCTTACCCTGCAAGATTTATCATACTTTTCAAGGTGAATATCACTACTTTGTAATAATTGAGCTTCCTCTATTAGCGTTAGAATAAAATCTTCCTGAGCACTTAGCCTTTTTTGATTTTGTTTGGATTCCTTTTTTTGAAAAGAAACAGGATAATGCGTGGCCAATAATTTATCTAAATCCTCAGAAGAACAAACTTTAGTTTCAATCTTTTTACCAATAAAAATTTCCAACTGCTTGTTATTGCTGGAATCCAATCGATCTGTAAAACAAGTTAGAATATCCCCATTTAAGACATGAGGAATAAGCCTAAACCTATTGGCTAGATCTGGGGAAATATTTTTAAGAATGTTCTTATTGATAGTTTCCATATTAAATCAATTGATCAAATAATTCATTACTTACAAAGCTCCATTCTTGCTGAGTTATAAATTCATAACCTACCTTCATTACAATGAGTAAAGAGGCAATCCCAGCGTAAGGAATTGTTTTTGCCTTTCCATTGCTGATAATAAAAAATAGAATACAGCTAATCAAACTACAAATAAAGAAAAAGGTGAACTCAAAAGTACCAAAGGCTATTCCTACACATAAGAGAAATAACAGATCGCCTAGACCCATCCATTTCTTGAAAAGGTTTTTACCATCACCATAGCGAATTTGGATATAGCTAAATAGCAATCCAAATTGCAGTATCAAGAAAAATAGAATATAGATCCAATCCATCAATATGTCATCATAGCTTTTCCAGTTCAATCTCCAAAGGAAGAGAGAGAGTCCTAGGGATATTGCAACCAAAACAGTGATCTCCCTGTCTTTAAAATCTTGAATTAAGATGATAAAGCAGAGAATTATCGCCAGTAAAGGGGGTAGCCAATTCAAAATACTATGTTGAATAAGATCCATCATTCAGAATTAATCTTGAGTGATTTCTTTGGGTTGTTTATTTTCATCCACTTCCCATACATTATAGATACCATCGCCATCAAAATCTACAGTGGAGGTGGCTTTTGCAAGAAAGTTGGTACTTGAAGCTTCTAAAATTTCAATCAGGTAATTGGCATTTCCTCCATCCTCAGTTAATTTTTCCTGCTCAAAGCCAATGCTGTTCAATTCAGTAGAATATTTGGAATAGGTATATCTATACATTTCTTCCAGTTTAGCAACATGCTGCAATTGCAATTTCGCCTCTGTACTTTTTGCCTTAGAGATTAAAGGCATAAGTCGAGGTAGGGCAATCAATACCAAAATCCCAATAATGACTAGGACAACCATAACCTCTGCTAAGGTGAATGCTTTCAATTTATTCTTTTTCATTCATCAAATTTAGAAGCCCATTCCAGAGCTTAAGTTGAAAATAGGTAAATACATGGCAATTAGAATAAAGGCTACAAAAAATCCTAGGATCAAGATGATAGCCGGTTCCAATACCGTTGTTAATATTTTGTTTTCGTGTTCTAACTCTGTGGCATATTGATCTACCAACCTTTTATAGATGGTTGAGAGTGAATTGGTCTCTTCACCTACACGAACCATCGCTATAATTTTTGCATCAAAAATGCTATGTTTTTTCATGGCTTCATGGATAAAACCTCCCTTCAGTAAATCCTGTTTCATGCATTTGAAAGCCTTGTTTAAAGGATAGAACCGAATGGAGCTAGATAAAAGATCCAAGCTGTGTAAGATGGTGATATGTGACTTGTTTAATAAATAGATCAATTGTAAAAAACGAAGTAATTGTATCTTTTTGACAATACCTTTTACCAATGGAATTTTGATACTAAGTAGGTGTACGTTTTTTTGAATTCCCTCCATTCTATTAATGAACTTCCCAAGTAAGATAATAGCCACTATTCCTAAAAAAATAAATCCAGTATTTGCTTGAATACCTTCAGAAATGGAAATGACAAATTGAGTGATTTCTGGTAATTCGCCTCCTATTTGCTGAAACATATCTTGAAACAGAGGAACCAAAAAATTCATCATAAAAAAGATGGCACCAAAAGCTACCATCATCACAATGAGTGGATAAGTCATGGAGCTAATAATTAACCTCCGATTAGCAATTTTTTTCTGGTAGAATAAAGAAAGGTCTTCAAAAACCTGAATGAAGTTTCCGCTTTCTTCACCAATTTTTATTGTGTAATAATCGAAAATAGGAAACTGTGAAGTAGTATGAATTGCATCAGATAAAGACTTACCATTTACAAGTGCTTGTTGCAATTCCAATAAGGTATTACATAGTTTTTTTCTTTGTGCAGCTCCTTCTTCCAAAATCTGTAAGGCGGCATGTAAGTCTAAGCCAGCTGACATTAGGATGGATAATTGATTGTAAAAATATTCCAAATCTTTCAAGGCGATGCCCTTAGAGAACGAAATGTCCTTTTTTAGGAAAGCGAAAAAATCAACTGGACTTGTATTTTCTACAGCAGAATGTTGAATATTTTTTACATCAAATTTCATTCAAATAATGGAAGCTTTTATTACTGTTAAAGGTTGTCTATTTTTCTATTTCAGAAGGATAATAGGTTGATATTAAAGTATCATTTGGGAGCAAATATATTAATTCTAATGTTTTTATAGTTGTGTTTTGATTTAAAATGACCTCTTTAATATGATAGGCTCCAAGATTTAGTTTAAAAACATGCCTGATATTGGATTGCTGTTTAATAATAGAATCTGGATAAAATGTAAAATATATTTCATTTAGATTTTCTCCAATCACCTTTAGTTGATTCCCCCCTAAAATCAAGTCTTTAGAGCGAAATATATCGTTCCTCACTACTCCGTCAAAAATCCCTAGATCTTCATGGCTTGTTAAATTAACTTTTCGTTGCTGAATCACCTTTTGAGTCATGCCAATGAAGTAATATACAACCATGATGACTATTGAGCTAATCAATAAACTGATGATGATTTCTAGGAGTGTGAATGCTTTTTGTTTAATCATGGAATAATTACAATGTTACGACTTATTGTGTTTTAATATTATGCGTGACCTATGTTATGTTTTTTTTATTTTCATAAATAATATTATTAGATTAGCCAAGTTAAAATTTCTTAACAATAATAATGATTAAATAAAAGACGTGATAATATTCCAGAAGGAATTATTAGATGAAAGGCTTATTTGTACTGTCTTTTTACGGTAGCTTCTTTTTACATTCTTAAGTGAAAGGGCTTGTTGCCTAAAGAATGATTTTAAATTACCGAAATCATTGAAAAAAGAATTGCGCGAATAATTTATAAATCTATTTTTGCGTTCTATAGAAGTAAAAAAAAATAACAAAGTCATAAATGAAAAATTCGATTCAAACTTCATTATTAATTGTAGTTCTAGCCTTATCAGCATTTTTAACCTTCGAGCATTTTAGTGCAAAGAAAGAGGTAGTTTATATAGATGTCAACGAATTGATGTCTGAGTATATGGGGATGAAGTCTGCTCAAAAAGAATTTGAGGCAAGTTCAAAACAGTGGCAATCGAATGTAGATACGCTTATTTCTCAATTTACAGATGAGTTGAAATCCTACGAAAAGGAACGTTCTAAAATGTCTAAGAAAGAGCGTGAATTGAAAGAGGAGATTTTACGTACCAAGCAACAGCAAGTTTCCAATTACCAAGAAGCGATGAAACGTAAAGCTGATGATGAGGAACAAAAATTGAATCAAAAGATATATAATGAGGTAAATCAATACATCAAAGGTTTTGGTAAGCAACATGGGTATGAAATGATTTTGGGAGCCAATGGTGCTGGGAATATTTTGTATGCTGAAGAATATACCAACATTACTGCTACAGTAATAGAAGGGTTGAATAAAGATTACGAAAGTAATTTATAGTATAGATGCATTGTTCCAATAGGAGTAATGCATTTTTATTTTAAGGAATTATTTAAAAATTGAAACTGGATGAGATTATTAAAAGGGCATTATTGGCTACTTTTTTTTGTTTTTCTTGTGTCTTGTGATTTTGCACTCAATCGAGAGGAGTATATCAACTACCTTTCGGATGAGTCGAATGGATTAAAGCATAGTTTTCATTCCAATGGAACTGAAATTAGCTGGGGTTATCGACCTTCCTCTTTGGTTTTTTACAATCATTTGAAACGATTGAATACAAAAGCAGAGCGTGATTCTATGCTGGCTAATTATTCAGATTACAGCTATTTCAATTTTGACATTTCTTATAAGGGCAAGGAATATTTGAGTTATGCCCCACAAAGCAGAACAAATTTTGGGAAAACGGTAGAGGATTTGTCCTTTAACGTACGGGATTGGCTTTTTTTGGTCAATGAACAAAAGGATACCATTCCACTAATGGATTTCAATCATGCCCGGCATTATGGTATGGGGAAATCCAATACCATTTTATGTACTTATCCTAAAAAGGATATAGAACAAAGTAAACAGCTAAAGTTAATTGTCAAAGATTTCGGGACTGGGATTGGAGAGGTTAGTTTTAGACAGGATATAGAAGTTATTAAGAACCTTCCTAAATTGAAATAATAATACCAAATTATGAAGAGATTAAATATTAATTTTTTGAAATGTGGGTTATTCAGCTTATTCTACTTATTTCTAGTTAGCACGGAAATTAAGGCTCAGCAGACAGGACCTAATGCTCCAGATTTTATGGGCTTTGAACCTGTTGATGGAAAAGATATGGTTAGTTTAATGACAGGGGATTTCACCTATACTATTCCATTAATGGATGTAGGGGGCTACCCAATAGTATTGTCAAATATTTCTGGCGTTGGAATAGGACAAGAAGCAACTTGGGTTGGTCTAGGTTGGCGATTGAATGTTGGAGCTATGCACAGAGGAATTGTAAATGTACCAGATGATAGTGAACAAAATGTTAGATTCAATGTATCATCTAGAACAGGATCTGTAACATATCAGACCGTTGGGCTATCAATAGGACATAAAGGAGTAGGTCTAGCTATTCAAAAATCATGGGGGGATGTAAATACAATGTCGGGTACTGTTTCATTCCTTGGAGTAGGAATGTCTGTTAATGATGTAGGAGACTATAGAATGGGGTATCAAAGTAGTTTTGGTTCTTTTGATCCACAGTCTGGAGAAATGTCTGTATTAGGTGTTTCAAGGAAATCTGGTAGATTCACAGGTATAAAAAGTTTGGGTATATCCTTATTATCTGATGGAGTTGGTGGATTAGGTTCCATTTTAAGTGCATCTACTAATAGCTATCAAAGTATTTCCCAAGGTTCATCTCATGTAGAAATTTTTTCAAAAGGAATGGCTGTTCCAATATTTAATTTTATTCAATTATCCTATCAACATGTTTTGGAAAAGTGGACCTATCTAGAAGGTCATCAGATAAAAAAAACTGGTATACTTTACCCTGATCAAGGTTTGACATCTACAGGATATTCGGAGGATGTAAATATAGGAGAGGATTTGATTGATTTTGAATTTGATAAATCCTCATTTGAATCTCCAATGAGATCTTTGAAACAACCTCATATGATGATGCCCGCTTATGATAATTATAGAGTATCTGGACAAGGAATAAGCGCGTCTGTTAAATTAAAATTAAAAGAAGTTGGTCAATTATACAATTTTAGACAAATAAGAGATCCTTTAATTAAGAATGATTATACAGGAAGTCCTTATGAAACGTTTAACATAGATTCTAGATTTAATAAAGAAGAATTGGCTAATTATCACACAGGAGATTACTTGCAGTATTTGGAGGGGAATACAGGGTCAAGTAATTGGAAAATTAATGCTGATAAAGTATTAGGAGTTTTTAGTAGTCAAACAGAGTATGAGGATTTGGATGGCACAAATATTACAAGTACTGATAAATTTATTAACAAAGATTTTGGTAAATCCTTTATAACTTATTTTACGAATGAGGAAATAGTAGCAAATGGTTCTAATAATAGTACAGGACTTTTTACTAAAGGATTTATTGAAGCTGATTCTAGGATTGCGACGGATAGATCAAACACTGATTTATTTCCTTCAAAGGGGATTGGTGCTTTTTCAGTAACTGATGAACAAGGATTAACTTATCATTATTCATTACCAATCTATCAAAGAGAAAAAATAGTGTCAAGATATGATGACGAGGGTAATTCAGAAACTTCTAACAAGACTGCTTCTATTTCAATTGACCCCTATGCAGTTACGTGGTTGTTGACAGGAATTACGGCTCCAGATTATATTGATGTAAATTCAAATTTTAAAATTGATGAAGGTGATTATGGATATTGGGTGAATTTTGATTACGGAAGATTTTCAGATAGTTATTTATGGAAAGAAAGGGGTGAGAAAAAATTTCGATGGAGGGAAAAATATGAGAGTTTCTCCTCTGAATTAGGATTAAAGGATATATATTATTTAAATAAGGTTCAAACTAAAACACATACTGCTCTTTTTGTTAAAGATATAAGGGAAGATGGATTAGGCGGTGCATATACAACATTAACACAAACGCCTAATTTAACTACTGGAGGAGGCTCTTATAGATATCAATGGACATTGGGACAGGCCACACCTCATAAATTAATGAGGCTGAATAGAATAATATTGTTAAAAAATGAAGATGTTCCAAGTCCACTTGATTACAGTGTTGGAATACATGATGATTATGTAGATCCTACTAATGGAACTCAAATTGCGAAACTTGAAAATTATGCTGTGAATCTTTCACCAGGAGAATATCCTTCGGCTCCTACCTTTAGTCGTTTACTTAATTTTTACGAAATGGATAATATCTTTGATTATAAAGATTATGCCGTGTATCAAAGTGAATTGGAGTCAAAGGCTTTGAAGATCATAAAATTTGATCATGATTATTCGTTGTCAAAAGGATGTCTCAACTCAAATGCCACAACAAAAGGTAAGTTAACTTTGAATTCTATTAGTGAATATGGTAGAAATGATGTGTTAACTAGCCCTCCCTATGTGTTTTCGTATTACAATGATTATGATTATGATGATGGGATTGATCCATTAGCATATAATCCAGATTATTTAATAGAGGAAATGAACAGTGATGAATGGGGTAACTTTTCAAAAACTGCAAATAGTTTTGAGGGAGATAATTGGTCATTAAAATCAATTTTAACGCCATTAGGATCAGAAATTTCTGTTATTTATGAGGAAGATTCTTATTACAATGAATATGCATTAGGTGAAGAAATGCAATTTCAACTGACGTCATATGTGTATTTGCCTGATACTGATGAATTTGATTTATTTTTCCCTAATAGAATTGGTGATTTCTTTAGTTTGAATGATCAAGTGGATGTGAGTGCTAGATTTGGAATCTTGGATAGAAGGAAAGTTGGAGGTAACTGGGTTGCAGAACAAGATGATGACGAGTCATTTTCTGCTACTATTACTGGTATTGCAACTGATAATCGATCTGTAAGAGTCTCTATACAAAATGGATCACCAGCCCATATCGTCCTTCTTCATTATTTAGATTATTCGGATAATTCCAATGACACAACTTTAGAGTCAAATTTATTAGATTATCTTGATATTTCAATAACAAAACCAGCTTACTCAAATATTGCTGAAATTAAAGGGGGCGGGGTAAGAGTGAAAGAGATTACATTAAATGATTTTTCTGGAGGTGTTTATACAACAGAGTACAATTATAAGAATGCCAATGGTAGAACAACAGGAGTCACGAGTTATTCTCCAAAGGATTTTATTCTCGCTCCTCAATATATTCCTTACCAGTCATTACTTCCACCTCCAAATGTTATATATGAACAAGTTACTACCAGACAATTGTCGGTTAACGATGAGTTTGAGTCTACTACAAGATATACATTTGATATTCCAAAATTCAGCTTAAATGTTTCAAATAAAGATTATGTAATACCTGGGTTTTTAGAAATTTCTACATCAAAAGATGTAATTACGAACAATGTGAATACGGTTTCTCAGCATGATGGATTACTATATGAATACATTGAAACAACTAATCCAGGTGAACCATGGGAATATTTTTATTATGAAACAAAAAGAGAAAGGAACTCTAATATTGAGAATAATTTATCTGTCATTGGAAGATTGAAATCGACGGAATATTTCAATAGTATGAATGAACTCGTAGGTAAAACTCTGAAGGAGTATTATGAACCTAATGAAATTGATAGAGGGCTGAATAAAGAAACTCATATGAATGAGCGAAAGGTGACTACCACCGTAGTGGAAACTAGTCCCTCTCATGATGCTTTTTATTATGATATGTATTTGCAAACAAGTACTTCTATTGAAGAATTCTCCAGTATGTTAAAATCAACAACAAGTTTTACTGGAGGGGTTCAGAATTCTACAGAGTATCTGGATTATGATATACTGTTAGGACAGCCAAGAACTGTTCTTTCAGAAAATTCTTTTGGAGATCGCCAACGAGGAGAAGCTGTTTATGCTCATGAAGTTTATTCTGATATGGGACCAAAAACAGAAAACTTAAATAATAAGAATATGCTTAAACAGATTGCATCTTCTTATTTGTATTCTGATAATAGTAATGATGTATATACGGATGATAAATTATTAGCGGCGGATATACAAACTTGGGAAAATACCTGGGATTACCGTAAAAAGATTACCGGTTCTGGAATTGGAGATTACTATGTTACTTCTTCAACTGATGAACAAGGAGTGGCGCATTATCCAGTGTGGCGCAAAGATGCAAATTATGTATGGAATGGTGAATTAGACGCATCTATAGGTGCTAAAGGAACCTTTCTTGGATTTGATGAAACGGATAAATTTATATTTACCAATTCTGGAGGAGCAAGTTCAAACGGACAGAATTGGGTTAAAACGGGGAGTGTAACTAAATACAATCACTATTCAGATCCTTTGGAATCAAAGGATGTAAATAATTTATATGCTGCTTCCCACTTTGATTTGAATGGTGAAATGGTTATAGCTGTAGTAGGAAATGGAGCACTCTCAGAAACGGGATGCAGTGGAGCTGAATATAGTGATGGAAATAGCCTTAGTGGTGAGGTAATGAAAGGAGGATCGGCACTATGGAGGCATTCTAGTGTTGCTGGCACACAAGTACATACAGGAGAGTACAGTTTACTTGTTTACGGAGGAAATGATGGTTTTGTTAAAAAGTTCCTGAATGATGATGCTGGTTATGATGTGGGGTTCGATGATGAGAAAGCCTACATCATAAGTTTTTGGGTATATGGAGCTCCTGAGGATGCTGAAATAAATATTAAAACGTATAGCGTATCAGGATCATTGACCTATGATTATACAATTTCTACGAATGATTGTCAGAAATTACAATTTGGTAATTGGTTTTTGGTAACCAAAACCATAAATCCATTAAATACGTTATTGGGAGGGAATAATAAGCATTATATCAAATATATTATTCGAGCCAAGTCTGGAATCTCATCTCCTTTATATATGGATGATTTCAGAATTCACCCAGTAAATGCTTCAATATCTTCCTATGTATATGATGATCAGGGTAGGGTAAGTTATATTTTAAATGCTAACAATATTGGAACTTACTATCAATACAATGATAAGGGGCAGTTGGAAGAAGTACACTCAGAAATAGCTGGAGATGCTGTGACAGGTGGATTTAAAAGGACATCTAAAGCAGAATACCATTTTGCACGGGATTAATTGATGAAAATAAAATTCTCATAATTATTGAGGGATAAAATAGATAAGATGAACTACAGAAGTATTTTAATTATTCTGAATTTGTTAATTGGATATATTGCCAATGGACAAGAATTAGAATTGGTTAGTTATCACCAATTGGTTAAGAAGCCTATAAACACCATATTACTATCTGATTTTTCAGATACAGTTTCCAGTCCCCTTTTAGAGTTGGATGATCAAGTTTTTGAATTAAGTCTTTATTGTTCAGTTTTGGACACGAATAATATTGATAGTATATCGTTAAAATTGGGAACAGTATTAAATGGAATCGACTTATTGGATACCATCATAGAATGGGATCCTGTGAGTTTACCTTCCCATATGTCTTATAATAGATTAGGAAATTTTCTTCAAGTTGGTATGGCGGAGAGTTCCAATGTAGATTCCGTTTTTTTGGAATTTTATTTTATACAATCTAATGTTACAAATCCAGTATTATATTATTATCCAGTTAATTAAATTGAATGCTATGAAAAAATTAAATTGGAACCTTTTAGTGGTATTTGCTTTTTGTGTTTGTTCTTTGATACAAGCTCAAGCATTAAAGCGTATCAATTGGTCAACAATGACTGGAGTTAGTTATGATATAGTAAATGAAACCTTGACTAAAACGGCAAGTACAGGATGGAATAATGCTGGTGCCTATTCTACAACTATTGCAACAATGGAGTCGGGAGAGGTCTTTTTTCAAACAGATGGAATAAATACTGGTTATGTACTAGGCTTTGCAGCGAACCAGTCTGGTTTTGATTTACAAGATGTGAAATTTGGAATTTGGATTGATAGATTTGAATTCCATTTAGTGCAAAACAATCAATATATAGGCTCTTTTGGTTTGCACAAGGCTAATGATATCTTTCAGATAAAAAGACTATTTAATACTATTTCCTTTGAGCACAATGGAAATGTAATATTTCAAACCGGTTGCGACCCTTATGAACCCTTGAGTGCTCAAACAATAATATTTGATCAGGGCGGGACTGTTTCAGAACCATTGATTTCATGGAACGACGTCGTTGATGAACCTTTTTCCCCAATTTGTTCTAGCGCCGATAATTTAAATTATTCAAGTACTAAATTATATGATGAAGAGGGAGTTTTAATTGCTAATAGCATCTCCTATGTAGATAAATTAGGAAAGGAGGTCCAATCTCAAGTAAAAAATTTAACATTAAATGAAGTCTTGGCAAGCCAGTCTATTTATGATGCCTATGGTAGGCCAGTTGTACAAACGTTAAGTGCCCCAACGAATAGTTCTAATCCTTGCTATAAATCCGATTTTGTTCAAAATGTTTCCGGGGGAACATACGATTATACAGATTTTGACTTACCAAATACTACAGGAAGTCCTGTGTCCGGTGAGATAGACAATCCAAAATTGGTTGGAGAGGCTAATATTGGAACATTAGGATGGTATTACAGTGATAACAATAGTCTGGAGACACACGTATCTGATGAAAACTATCCTTATTCGAGAATAGAATATAGCAAAAGTAATCCTGGCCAAGTAAGGCGTTCTTCTATGGCAGGAAATACTTTACGAATGGGAAGAGGGCATGAATCTGAATCCTATACTTTACCAGCTTCAGGAGAACTTTATGATGTATTTGGTTATATGGGTGATTGGACTTTGTCCAATCAAGATTTAACAGAGGCGATAAATAATGCTCCTGCTCCATTGGCATTAAAGGCAGATTATAATGTGTATAAAAAAATCGTAATTGACCCAAATGAAGGAGAGTATGTCTCATTTTTGGATTATGATGAACAAGTAATAGCCACTTGTCGAAGTGGATTATCTTCTAATCCTGAATTCCATCAGTATGTGAGTTCACTTGTACCTTTTGGTGGTCATGTTGATATTCATCTTCCAAATCATTGTGAAACAAGTTTATTGATTCATACCTACAGTAACTGTGATGCTAAATTTAAAATTAGAGATTTAAGAACAGATGAATATATCAATGGGGGAGCTCTTTTTTCTGAAGGGGCAAATCCAACAACTTTAGAGGCCGGTTTTTATAGGATCATTCATGTGTCAGAAAGTAGTACAGGAAATTATCCTGCAGGAGGTGTAGCCTTGAGTTACCGATTAAATTACGAACGTTGGAGTATCAATTACTTTGATTTGAATCGTAGGATAACCCGTACCGTTCCGCCATTAGGAGTTGATACTGTGTATTCAGCTTCACCTACTGTGAGTAGTAATTCAAGCACCGAAGTTTTCTCCGGGATTTTGCCTTCAAATGGAAATGCGCTTCAAGGTAATGATGATGTTTCGGTGAGTATTACTAATAATGCAAATTCAAATCTAGCCTTAGCTTATATTAATTTAACAGCAATAGTTCCACCTTCAACGGCTTGTGTTACTGGAAGTGTTTTTGGAAATACTTTCCAATATGTTGACCCTGTTAGTCTTGCGATTAATATTGCTTCTGAAAGAGAGCAATTCACAAGTGAAAAAAGATTTACCGACGAAAATAGAAATTCATTGGTAGTGCCTGGGGCTATTCATAAAAATAGAATGAAAGCTGAAGACCGATTATCTAAAATTAAACAGGTCTTTGCGGAGCAACCTGCTTTATATTCTTCTTCATCTTTTCAAATTGCACATATACCTGGTAATAATATAGGTGGATCAATTCAGCAATTATCTCTTCCCTCAAATATAACCTGTCCTTACGACGAATATGTAATAGACTATGTTTTTGAAAAAAACATAGGCGCTACTCAAATGTCAATATTTCCTTCTCATCAAATGAAAATACGACACTATATACAAGATGGATGCGATTGTAATGAATCTTGGGTAGTAGAATATGGTCAATCCTCATTTAGTTATTTTAATACACATATTGATGAGGATGCTGCTTCAGTAACTGAGTATAAAGCAAGGGTAATAAATATCAACGCAAGCTATAGGAATAGTTCTGGCTCTATTGGACCATTAACTGATTTTAGTGGGTTATCAGATGTATCACTTAAGTTAGAAGTAAATTACGCTTTTTCAACAGAGACTCCTCAACATATAATGGCTTCAGATTATGAATATAATTCATTGAATTGGTTGCTTAAAACAATTAGTCCGGATGAGGGGACATCAGAATTCAATTATAGAAAAGATGGTCAAATACGTTTTTCTCAAAATGAGGTGCAAAGAAATGCTTCAGGTACCTATCAGCCTTTTTCATATACTAATTATGATAGGTTTGGTCGTCCAATAGAGTCAGGAGTATATATAGCTAATAATGAATTAGGAATTGAATTTGAAAAACAATACAGTAGTCCATCAATAAATAATACGATTGGAATAGTTGACAATATTGACCCTTCCGTACAGTATGGTTTAATAGATGCCAATGGCTCCAAGTCTGAACGATCATATATTTATTATGATTTAGCTGATGACATAAATCTGGCAACTGAAACAGGGTTAATAGGTTGGAATCAGACCTATGTGAACGGAGCAGTGTCTTATACCAAAAATGACAATATGAAAACCTGGTATAGCTATGATCATCAAGGTCGTTTGATTTGGATGATTCAGCAGGTGATGCCAGATGATTTACCATCAGGCCCTTCTAAAACATTGGAGTATGCATACAATGCCTCTGGCAGTGTTGAGAAAATAACCTATCAGAAAGGAATGGCAGATGCTTATATTCATTTTTATACTTATGATGCTGATGGAAATTTATCCAAAGTGTATGCCGATGATTACATTAATTCTAATGTGCCGGTATATCAATTGAATGAGTCGAAAAGAGGAAAGTATGAATATTATACACACGGAGCATTAAAAAGGTTGGAATTAGGAGATGATATTCAGGGAATAGATTATGTCTATACCATCAATGGGTGGCTGAAGAGCATTAATAATCCAGCCAGTTATAATAATGCATCACAAGACCCTGGAGGAGACGTTGATGATTTATTTGCAATGACATTGGATTATTTTAGTGGTGATTTTAACCGTACAGGTGTGGAAATGGAAATTGTACGTGATGATCAAACAGGCGGGGCTCTTGATCCTGTTAGCAGATACGATGGTACTATTCGAGCACAGCATTTTGAACATCCAAATACAAATAAATTTGGGGCTGATGAGCAGGCTGTAGTATATCATTATGATGACTTTAATTATCTGACAAATGCGCTATATGGTCAATTTACTGCCTCACCTACTTTACCTAATTTAAGTTATTTAGAAAAATTTAAACTTACAGATGTAAAATATGATTTGAATGGTAATCTAATTTCCTTAAACAGAAACGGATCCAGTGCTCCGTATGAAATGGATATATTAAAATATGAATATGAATCTGTAAACGGAAATAGAATTAACAATCAATTAGGTTATGTTATAGATCAAGGAACTGGAAGTCCAGATATTAATGATATTGAAAATCAAACTCCTGATAACTATATTTACAATTCAATGGGGCAATTGATTCAGGACAATGAAGGGAGTCCACAACATTATCATTATAATACACAAGGATTAGTTATTGGAATGAGTGATAACGGTAATTTGTCTTCAGGGCCTTTGGTGAAATTTTATTACGATGATAAAGGATTTAGATTGAAAAAGGTGGACTATGACAATACTAGTCATGCTCAATTAAATACTACATTGTATATAAGAGATAACGCAGGGAAAATCATGACTATATATGATCAGTCAAGTCCTACAACATCAGATATTATTGAAAGACCTTTTTTTGGGAATGGTCGTTTGGGATTGAAAAAAGGAGCCGATTATTTATATGAAATTAAGGATCATTTGGGCAATGTTCGATCTGTAATGAATGACCTTGGAGTAGAATACGTTAATACGGATTATTATCCTTTTGGAATGCGTATGCAAGATATGAATAGTTCAGCAGAGAATTATCGTTTTGGATATCAAGGAGAATTTGCAGAGGAAGATAAAGAAACAGGAAAGCATCAGTTTCAGTTGAGATTGTATGATAGTAGACTGGGAAGATGGTCTACTATAGATCCTGCTAATCAATACCATTCGCCTTATTTAGGAATGGGGAATAACCCTATAAGTGGAGTGGATCCTGATGGTGCAAAAAATGTTTTCCATGATAAATTTGGTAATGTTACTAGTGTAACATTTGATTATTGGTGGCATAACGCTCTTTTTGGAACTGTTAATCATGTTCCAAATATCTTCGGTACAAATTCAGTACTCACAGGTGATGATTTTTCAAATTGGTTATTAGCTCCATCCGAATATTTAGATCCGGTTTTGTGGGAGGAGTATGACGCTACTCATAAAAAAGCCATGTATTTTTCGAAACAGGGGAAATTTGGATGGAGGAATTATGATATGTCTATGTCTTTCGAGAAGTCTCAAGGTAATTTCATAAAGCATATGGCAGCTGCAATGATGCTAAATGTCATAAAATATTTACCTGTAAGTAAGGAGGTCGCTAAGACGAGTACGACGGTTTTAGAAGGGGCTGCTTTGAGAAACTTTATTCGATTCTTGAAGAAGATGCCTGCCAATTCTAAATCAAGTGCAACTTTTGAAAAACTGAGAGATGGTAACTACTTGTTTCAAGCTACTTCACCAGGGAAAGTTCCTGGCTCAAGAGCTTTGTATCAAAAATGGGTAAACTCACAAGGGGAGACTTATAAGATGTTAAAAACAACGTTCGGACCTGATGGTAAAATAATTCATGTAAAACCAAAATAATGTGATATGAGAAATCGGACAGACATATTAAAAGATTTAGTCTCTTTCAACGGGGATTTGTCAGCTTTAAAAAGTGAGCTTTCACAATATCCTTGGGATACAGAAGAACCATATTTTATCATTACTAGGTCTCAGTTATCGGAAGTTTTAACAAAATGTATTGACCAAATAATTACTTTTCAATCTTTAGAAGATTGGGCAAACATGATAGAATGTAGGGATGATTTAGATTTTGAGGATGAAGAGATACAAGAAATTATTTTTGAATTTTCATCTCCTGAGATAAATGGTGAAATAACAAAAGGAAGGTTACAAGAAATTGTAAATGAACTTTCTAAATAAAATGAAGAAGCATCGCAATAGCGGGGCTTTTTCAATCAGGCTCATACTGTAAAGTTCTACGAGTTGGTAGTGTATCAAAGGTGTTGATAGAGTAGTTGATATATGTTAACTACTTGATATTCATTTAATTATTTAGAAATATATTTTAAGAAAGATGATCTATATGATCACCTTTCTTATTTTTAATGCCTTAAATAGAATAATAATAGGTCAAATGTTCCATAAGTGTATCAATGGTGTTGATGAAATAAAATATGTTCGGAATGGAAAACTAAGAATGGAAAACAAAAGTGTAAATGTAAGGACTGTGGGAAAACCTCCTAGCCCCTTTTAGTCACTCGTAGAGGACTCAAAGGAAAACGGAAGGATTTAATAAATATGGGTATTTGTATTTTTCCAATCAGAGTCTTTTTTACTAATATGAGATATTGTGTTTATGCTTTATCATCTCCATTTTCTCGGATGGAAGTCATTTCGTTAACTATTTGGAAAGATTAGATTTAATAATCTTGTCACCAACAAAACTTCTAAAAAAAGAATAATTAATGTTGTCTTTACAACAGATCTCTATCACTGCTAGTCACTCGAAGAGATGCTATGGTACTGCATGTCAAATTTCCTAAAAAAGGAGTCTTTTTGCTTTGTAACATAAACCGTTATAATTTGGTGGCCTTTAAATAGAGGAAAGTAAACTCATAGGTATTTCAAGTTATAATCTAAATTAACCTACTTAATAGAATACTCTAAGTGCATAATATCCGACTTAATTAAATATTTCTGTTGGTTTAGGTTTCAAATAAATGTAATTGGATCAATTACCTATTTAATATATCAGCTCTTTTTGTCTGTCACATTGTTTCTAAATAATGAAATTGCATATTTTCACTTGATAATTTTAGTAAACTGGCAACTGGTAAATATTTAAAATCTGCTATATTTGTTATTCTAATGTTCAATTGAATGAAATATTTATATTATCTACTTATTTTTTTTAGTGTGATTTTCATAAAGGCAGTCCAATCTCAAACTTACGATTGGAGTGCTGTCGTAAATCCAAATAGTCAGGATATGTTAGGAGCACTGGCTGCGGATGTTACTGAAGATAAATGGGGCAATATAATCAATATAGGATGGTTTCAGTATGATGCAGATTTTGACCCTGATACAGGGATTTATCAATTACCCTTAAATTTTAATGGATGGTCACCTAGTGATTATGATATTTATATTCAAAAATTGGATAGCGCTGGTAACTTATTGTGGGCTAAATCCTTTGGAACTCAGTCAAATAATGATTTTGCTTGGGATTTAGAAGTAGATACCTTTGGAAATATATATATGACGGGTGTGGCAGGATATGGATTATTTGATATTGACCCTGACTCAACTACCTTGTATATCCCAGGTAAGTCCCCCTTTGTTCTTAAGTTAAACCCTGAAGGAGAATATTTATGGCATAAAGCCTTAGGTGTAAATTATACGTGGTCTTCTGTATCAGATTTTTATTTGGAATTGGATTATCAATTAAATATTTACCTTTCTGGGACTTTTAATAGTACGGTGGATTTTGATCCTGACTCAACTGCAGTGCATGCATTAACTGCTGTGGATGATACCGATATTTTTCTTTGTAAGCTTGATAGTCTTGGTGAATTTGAGTGGGTGAAAAATATGGGAGGTACGGCATGTACTGGTTTGGACCTAGGCATAAATAATGAATTAATAATTGCAGGGACTTTTAATGACACTACAGATGTAGATCCAGGTCCTGATACAAGTTATATCTCTAGTTTAAATTATAGTGGAGGGTGTTTTATAACACTTTTAGATAGTTCAGGTGATTTTCAATGGACTAGGCATAGTATTAATTCTGAATCTTTTAGTTACGCAGGTTTTCAAGGAGAAAGAAACTCCATAAGTTCGGATGCTGATGGTAATATCTATTCAGCAATAAATTTTAGTAGTCTTCCTCCTTTTTATAGCTTGGATTCCATTTTTTATGACCAATTCGATTTGACCAAGTTTTATATTGCTAATAATGTTTCATCCGTTATTCAAAAGTACAATCATTCAGGTAATTTATTATGGAGTAGATTGATGCAGTCGACAGGCACGAATTATTTTCATAGATTAAATTTGGAAGGAATTGAAACAGATTATTATGGGAATGTATATTTAGTTGGAGATGGTGTAGGAACTGTGTGGTTTGGAGCTGATTCATTAGAGGTGATTTTTGCCAATAATTCATCAAACTATCGGAAAGGATTTATGGTGAAACTGGATACAGATGGAGAATTTCAATGGGGTTTCGAATTGGAACCTACCAATTTAATAGGATTGTTACTTTCATCCATGTATGGTATCCATATTACCGAAAAAGGTAAAATTTTAAGTTCTGGTGTAATAACCTATGATATTGATATGGACCCAGGTGCAGGAGTTGATGTTCATGATGGAAAAGGGGCTTTCACACTTGTTTTGAATGGCTGTCAAGCAATCACTGATACTTCATATACAGAAATGACTATTTGCCATGGTGATAGCCTTTACTTCCAAAATGGCTATCAAGACAGCTCCGGATTATATATAGACACTTTGATAAAACCCTACTACGAATGTTTCGACACCACCATCCAATACACCACATTAATTGTTTTGGATTCAGTCCAACAGTTTTGGAATGATACTATTCTGTGTTATGGAGATTCGATTTGGTTAGCAGGAACAAATCAAGGGAATGCTGGTTGGTATGCAGATACTTTATGGAATACCTACGGATGCGATAGCATCATTTACCATACCAACCTTACCATATTAGAACAATACACTCTACAAGAAACCGACACCATCACCTGTTACGGAGATAGCATATTACTAGGTCAATCCTATCAAAGTACAACAGGACAATATTACACAGATACCACCTATTCCACCAATGGATGCGATAGCATCATCTACAGCACCCAACTGACAGTAATTCCAGCAGCACAAATCAATACAACTTATACAAGCCTTTGTTATGGAGATAGCCTACTGATTCATGGAAATTGGGAAAGCACAGCAGGATTGTATCATTTAGATACGGTTTACAATCAAAACCAATGTGACAGCATAGTATATGATCTGGTATTGAACTTTTCAGGCCCCTTGCAGAATGCTAATTTGGATACCGTGATTTGTTTTGGAGAAATTTTACAAATAGGTACACAGAGCTTTGATTCAACAGGTTTTTACCTGTTTGATACACTATTGACACAGTTAGGTTGTGATAGTCTTTTATTGAGTTTGAATTTAACCGTGGAAGATGAAGTATATACTATTCAAAGAGATACTACCATTTGTGAAGGAGATCCTATTTTTCTAGGTGGAGGATGGCAAAATGAGGAATATATCTATGTAGATACACTATACTCCATAATGGGTTGCGATAGTGCAATACTATATACAGACTTGACTATTCAGCCAGGGTTTACCATAGATTTTGGTGCCGATCTAGATTTATGTGCAGGAGAGGAATATATATTAGATCCCTCCATTCCCAATGCGAGTTATGTATGGCAAGACGGTTCCACCGATTCCATATTCACTATCCTTGAAACAGGAACCTATTGGGTAGAAATGACCATAGGAGCTTGTGTAGAAAAAGACACTATAGCTGCCTATTTTTATAGTCCACCTAGCTTCAGTTTTCCAGATGACACCCTATTGTGTGAAGGAGATATATTGGATTTGAGCGCGTTGACCCTACATGCCGTATATCAATGGCAAGATGGTTCAGATGAATATCACTATGAAGTAAGTGAACCTGGGTTGTATTGGGTGGAGTTAAACATTCCTGGATGTGGGAATTATCGCGATAGCATCACAGTATCCTATTGGGAAAGACCTCAGCCTTCTTTAGGAGGAGATACTGTTTTATGCGAAGGAGAAACTTTAGTATTGGATGTCTCCGATATATCTGGAATATACGAGTGGCAGGATGGATCTACAGGTTCAAATTATACGGTGACGGAAGCTGGAACCTATGGTGTAAGTATAGAAAATGAACATTGTACAGGAGAAGATTTTATTCATATAATTTACACCACCATTCCTGAATTTGATTTAGGTGAGGATACACTTATTTGTGAAGGAGCATCCCTTGATTTTCATTTTGAAGATAGCTTGATATCTTTTCTATGGCAGGATGGTAGTACCTATGGAGAATATCAAATGATCAGTTCAGGAACCTATTGGCTAGAGCAAAGTAATATTTGTGGAACTTATCGGGATAGTATTGTGGTATCCGTAGATCCTTGTCATCCAAATATTGAGATGCCCAATGTGTTTAGTCCCAACGGAGATGGTATCAATGATACATACCATCCTGTACATTTGGAAAATGTAACGGTATTTTCTTTTGTTATTTATGATCGCTGGGGAATGCAAGTTTATCAATCTCAAGATGGATTGATTAACTGGGATGGAGCCTACGAAGGTACATCAAATACCAAGGCGGGAGCCTATTTTTGGATGATGAAATATTCCAAAAATGATGGAGGAAAGGTGAAAGACCAAAAGGGGACTATTCAACTGGTGAAATAGGGGCGATTGGCGGTAGTGTATCAAAAGTGTTGTTGTCTGAATTTGATTATCTAACCAATTGAAAATCATAATAAAAAACCAAAACAATTACTGAATAAAGGCGATCATATGATCGCCTTTATTATTTTGATAGCTAAGATTGAGTAGTACAAGGTCAAAAGTTACATAAGTGTATTAAAGGTGTTGATGGGGTGTAAGCCACATCCTAGGATTTATTTTGGGGATAGATGAATGAGATCTTGCTGAATTTTCGTTTCTTGATTGCCGGTTCTTTCTTCCTTGGTGTGCGGATGCTTCACTAGATGGAATACCTCTATGAATATCGCTCTAAGTTCCTGCAGAAAGTAATAAGAATACGGGGAAACTGGGCTTACAACTGAGTAAATAAAAATTTGAAAATTTCACCATTCTAATTATAAGATTATGAAAAAGTTATTAGCGCTATTAAGCCTACTATTTATATTTGGACAAAGTGCATTCAGTCAAACCAGACTGTGTGAACTGGAAATGTATAGCAAGACATTTAAGATTGAAAAACCCAACAAGATTGATCAGGCTATAAACCCTTCTACCAACGAATACTGTGTATTCTTAAGAGGCTCCTTTAGTCTTGATGCTTTATTATTTAATGCTGATGGTACTTTTCGAAAAAAAATCTCCATGAAACCAGCATTTGCCTACAATAATCATTTGGAAGGAGCCTTTTATGATGGAGTCAATTACAATGCTATTTTAAAAACAAATAAAAAAGTTACACGGATTAAATTTGACTTTAATGCAATGGAATATAAAACAGAAGCATGGGAGTCAAACTCTAAAAAAAGACAGCATCTTTCTTCTTTTACACACAACAATGTATTCTATCAATTATATGTAAATAAAACAACCTCAGAATTTAGTCTGGAGTCGACTGACCAGGAAAAATCATTCAAAACAAGTCATTTTAGTTTTCTAGAACATGACTTTCTAGCTAATGGAAAAATCACACCATTCTACAATGCTGCTAGAAGAAAAGGGTTAAATAGTTTTAAATGTTTTGAAAACAACCTCTGTCTCAATCCTGAGGATGCAATCGGGTCCGGTAAAATTTATCTAATTGAAAACGAAATGAAAATGGTGATGGATATCAATAATGAAGTAACTACCATCTTGACTGTTGACATGAATAATATGAAAACTAAAATTCAAGAGTTTGCTAAAAATATTCCCTCATCAAAGAAAAGATGGGCAGATAGCAACTCTTATTACCTCAATGGGAAGCTCTTACAATTATATACTTTCCAAAGGAATTTACATGTCCAAATTATAGATACCAAATTGGACAGTATCATAAATACGTATGAACTAAGCGCATCTGATACAGCAATTAGCTGGGCAAATATACCAGCTACCCAGTCCAAGATATTTTCAAAAGAAAAAAAGAAAACTATTAAAACAGTAAGTAGCACTATAAAAAGAATAAATTCAGCTGAAATTTTCATCTTTGCTACACCAGATAGAACCAGTAATAATATACTAGTTTCAATTGGGGGTATACTATATCCACAGTACAATAATAATTTTGGGACAATGGGAACTATGGGAGGTATGCCTGGGTTTGGTCCCAATGCAGAATCTTATTATTCTAATGAATCGTTACCTGTATCCAATAACTTCAAAGGTAGTATCTACTATTTCCAAAGTCTGATGGATACAAACTACCAGCATGTTGATAAGGACATCACAAATGTGAATACGGTAAAAGTGATGGATTATTTATCAGATATGCGAAAGGAAAAATGCAGTTACTTTCAGCGTCAAAACAATTTTAATACAATCCACTACTTGAGGAAAGAGAAAAAATTGAAAATTATACAGTTCTAATTCTTAAATTATCTGTTGTGTTCAATAGCTTAAAAAGATTAGACAATCCTTTTTTGGTTCGAGAGATTTATGGTTTCTTTCATTGAAAAACAGAAGAAATATAATATTCAAAAACTAAAGGGGCAGAGACCTGTGGAGTTTATTTCAATAGCCCCTTTTAGTCACTCGAAGAGGACTAAAAGGAAACATGATACTTGCAATTACTTCATACCCCCCTTCAACTTCAATAGGTAAAAAAAAAAGCTGGTTGTCAACGGACAACCAGCTTAGAATTAAGATTAAAATTTTAATTACTCTATAATAATTTGGTGAACCTTTCTTTTACCATTTTCATTAACCATCAAAAAATAGGCACCTTTTTCTTTAGTAGGCAATGTAATTTCTACATCTTTTGTAAAACTTTTAGGTGAGCTATAGATGATTTTTCCAAATTGGTTGAAGATTTTGATATTATCCAATTCGTTAGTTCCATTTGGAGTTAATCTAAAAGTCCCATTATTAGGATTCGGACTAATTTTGATAGAAGAATTGTCTAAATCGAAAATATCTTCATTCTGGATTTTTTTAATGTCCATATAGAAATTATCTCTAAGGTTTTTATCCACATTGTCATTTCCAATCCTAGGTTGAGGTTGACCTGTTGTATGAACTTCTATTGTAATGCATCGTTCTACAGAACAACATTCCCCAGTTATTTCGTCAAAATAGAAAAGTGTCAAACAGATAGTATACTCTCCTGGAGTTGGGAAGTCATGTGTATTCGTTTCTCCCAAGCCAGTTGTACCATCACCAAAATTCCAATAGTACGCATATACATTGGACATAGAGGCAGGAATCCCTACTGCTGAAAATGTAACAGGTCCACTTCCTGTAAAGGAGATGTCTACAGTCTCTATCATTTCACAAGGATTGCAAGTGCTGACTTGAATCTCACGACAGAATGTTAATTTACAGCATTCTGTACCATTGGTCATCCATACAGTCATACATGCGGTGAATGCTTGCATAGATCCATCGCCAGAATATGAATGAGTTACAATATCACCAGTTCCGGTTGTACCATCACCAAAATCCCAGCTTGTTTCTAATATAGTAAAGCCTGAAGGAATAACAGTGCTATTGGTGAATGTTACTGCGCACTCATTTGGTGAGTCTACATGGGTAAATACAGGCTCGAAATCACATGGATCGGATACTTCGTGCACAATACAAACATTATCAATAATACATGCTGAGGACCATGGGATGGGTGCACCCGCTAGGAAAGGGTAAAACCATAAGCTACTATAATTAGCACCTGCAACAAATGTTTCTGTAATCCCATATGTCCAGCCCACGGGAGACCAGGGTTGTGATGTAAGAGATTGACTTGTAGCCGGTGTTGGAATATTGCTATTTGCACCTGCGGTTGCCATTACGGGAAGCCCTGTTGCTAATTCAACATTAACAACTGATACAGGGTTGGAGGTAGTATCTTTCCATAAATCATAGGTAACGGTATAAGTTTCTCCCGCTATAAAGTTGTAGTCTGTGTAGACACCTTCTCCGACACCATTATAGGACCACATCCACATGGCCAAGGATCCTGTAATAGTTGGAGTCCCATGAGATACTTTCCAATTAGTAAGGTCATTATTTATCCAATCATTGTCATTGGAAACAGGAGTAGAAGTATACGTTTGCATATCTCCATTGATGTTGTCACATTGGGCGTAGCTAATACCACTCGTAAGTAGTGCTAACCCAATGGTGAGGGTTTGTAACATTGTATTTCTCATTTTGAAAAAAATTAAATTAATGCCTACTCTGTTTCGGATTTTCGGCTTTCTCCTTTAGTTGGAGGGGGGTAATAGGCTATATTTTTTTGATATCCATTCAGATTAACCATAAGGCAATATCAAGAGATACCTGTTTAAATAAGCCATATTTATTTGATAGATATTGATGAAATCAAATTCCAGAGACTTTATGTTTTTTGTTAAATAAACATTGTTTTGATAGAAGGCTAGTCAGAATAATGTCTAGTTACTTCCTAATTAGAGTATGATAAATTAATTAGAATAAAATTTGGTGAAGTCACCTAGGTGTAAATTTTATAGCGTTGGTTAATAATATGTTAATGTGGTATGCTACCAAAGATAGATTATGACAATAGTAAAGTCAATAACTGTAATCAGGTATTTTAAATGACTCATTAAATTCGGTTAGGGTACTATTATATAAATGAAAACAGGCTTTGTTTAGTGTTATTAAATAGTTTTATTAATAAGGGATTACATTATTTGTGGGTAGAGTAATGGGGGTAATGTTCCACCATCCCTAGCCCCTTTTAGTCACTCGCAGAGGACTAAAAGGAAACGAGATAAATGCAATAACAAATGGTCACCCACCTCAAACACGAAGAAAAGAAGGAACACCCACCGTCCGTAACCCCTTTTAGTCACTCGCAGAGGACTAAAAGGAAACGCGATAAATGAAATAATAAATGGTCACCAACATCAAGCACCAAGAAAAGAAGTATTAGTCACTCACAGAGGACTAAAAGGAAACGAGATAAATACAATAACAAATGGTCACCAGCATCAGGCACGAAGAAAAAGAAGTATTAACCCACATTCATAAGCACCCACCATCCCAAGCCCCTTTTAGTCACTCGCAGAGGACTAAAAGGAAACGCGATAAATGTAATAATATATGGTCACCAACATCAGGCACGAAGAGAAAGAAGTATTAACCCACATTAACGGAGAATAGGACTAGTTAATATCTGATCCTAAATTAAATTTATATATTTCGACATCAATTTTAATTAAAGAATAATGAGGTATTTTCAACTGTTTTTAATGTTCATTTTTTCCTTTCAATTGGCCAATGCCGAGGAACTATTATTTGGACATCTACAAGATATAGAAGGGGAAGAGCTTCCTTTTGTGAATATATATATTGAAAATACCACCATTGGGACTACTTCCAATGCCAATGGAGACTATCAGTTGAAATGTGAATCTACAGTCTTAGGGAAGAATCTAGTATTCCAATTTGTAGGATATAAAACACAGAAAAGAATAATTACGGCCGAAGATTTTCAGTTGCCGATACAAGTTGTATTGAAAGAAGAAAATTATCAATTGAATGAAATGGTACTTACAGACGGTGAATATCCTGCCCTAAGAATTATTCGTCAGGTAATAGAAAATAAGGAAGATTTCAATAAAGGCTTGGCAAATTATAGCAATCGCGCTTATATCAAAAGTGTAATGAAGTTGGACTCTATCCCAGAAAAATTACCATTCTTTTTACCACAAGACGAGCCAATAGATTCTTCGGAGTTGGGGATATTGTACCTATCCGAGGCATTGTCAGATTATTACTGGCAAGCACCGGATGATTACAAAGAGAAGATGATAGCTTCTAAGGTATCTGGTCAAAGTAATGGAATAAGCTTCAATAGAGTATCCGACATGGATATCAACTTTTACGATGACTATATAGAAATAGGAGGGATCAGTCAAAGACCATTTATTTCACCAGTGGCGAATCAGGCATTTACCTATTACAAGTATAAATTGGAAGGATCGTTTTACGAGGAAGGCAAAATGATCTATAAGGTTAGAGTTAGTCCAAAACGATCCAAAGACCCTTGTTTCAGTGGGTATATCTTTATAGTAGATGGAGATTGGGTAATTCATAGTGTGGATTTGAATCTGAATAAGTCAGTACCAATGGAGTTTGCAGATCATATACATTTTGATCAGCAATATATTCACCAAGACAATCATTGGTTGCTCTTTTCAAATAATATGCAAATAACCTTGAGTCTATTTGGCTTTGCAATCAATTACGATGTAGTAAATTTCTATTCCAACTATGTGCTGAACACAAAATATACAGAGGATTTTTTCGGAAACGAGGTATTTACTGCAGATGAAGATGTAAATGAAAAGGATTCAGCCTTTTGGAATCAGATACGTCCCCAGGCATTAACAAAAATAGAGGAAGAAGACTATATAGAAAAAGATAGCCTGGAACTCTATTATAAAAGTGATGCCTATTTAGATTCTTTAGATCAAGCCAATGCAAAGGTGAGCGTAATGGGTGTTTTATATGGAGGAATAACCTTAAAAAAGAGAAAGAAATACAGAACAATTGAAATTGATGGATTATTGAAAAACCTATCATTCAATCCAGTGGAAGGAATGAGATTAGAATCAAGAATCAGTTACGAAAAAAAGCACGATTTCGATATTTCTCGTAAAGCGTTTAAAAGCGATTTGAAAATCGCCTATGGATTCTCGGATAAGAAGGTGAAAGGAAAGCTGAATTTGAATTTCAGACCAGATAGAATAAAGCCCCTGCGTTATGGAGTTTCATTGTATTCCGATCTATTTACACTGAATGATAGAGAACCCATTCAAACCGATCTGTCCAGTTATTTTACCCTTTTTGAGAAAGAGCATTACCGTAAACTGTATAAGGCAGAAGGAATCAGCTTGGCATATAAAAATGTGCCACTCAACGGACTATACCTATCAGGGAAGCTAAATGTATCAAGGCGAACACCTGTAGAAAACAACACAAATTATTCCTGGAAATACAAATCCAAGGAATATGAAAATAACAATCCCGAAGAATGGGAAAGAAACAGCCTAGCAAGTCTGGATGTCCGATTTGTCTATAGACACAATCAAAAGTATGAAACCAACCCTCGTTATGGGAAAAGAATACTTTCCAATCCCAACCCAGATCTATATGCTAGATTTAAGCAAGGGATAGGCTTGAGTACAGAAACAGATAATTATACCCTTTTACAATTGGGGATAAGTGAAGAAATGAATTTGCGCTTACTGGGTACTACCGCCTGGGATATAAAAGGATCTAAGTTTTTGGATAAAGGAAATCTACTCTATCTGGATAAGGTCCATTTTATGGGGAATGAAACACCATTTTTAGGAAGAGATGAAGGGAGTACATATACAGGATCATTATTGCAAAGTTTTCACTTATTATCCTTCCATAATCGTAGTACAGAGAATGCCTTTGTAGAGGGGCATATCTCTCATCATTTCAATGGGTTTATATTGAATAAAGTTCCATTGATAAGATCATTGAAGTGGCAATTGGTGGCAGGATTGAACACATTGGTAGAGGAAGATAAAAGAGCCTATCAAGAAGCCTATTTAGGGATAGAAAATATATTCAAAATCCTGAGAGTTGACTGGGCAGTTGAGTTAGGTGAAAATGCGAAGATAAACCACGGGATATTATTCGGTATAAAATTCAATGTACTTTAGAGATTCCTTAGAATAGTTTGGGAAGGAAAATGATGAGCCCAATGATTGCTGAAATAATGGAAGCAAAGAGGACAGCTCCAGAACTGATGTCCTTTACCTTTCCAATATCTAGATCATAATCAGGATGAATTTTATTACATAATAATTCAATCGCCGTATTGATTAGTTCACTCACAATAACGAGGGCAATGCAAAATAGGATGGCTACCCATTCTAAAGGGCTAAGATGTAAGATAAATCCAAGCACTACACAAACACAAGTTGCAAGTAAATGAATCTTCATATGCAGTTCTCCTTGGATTGCTGTACTTATCCCTTTAAGGGCAACCTGAAAAGCTTTAATTCTATTTTTCATAACAAAAAAAAACCGCCTAGTTGGCGGTTTTATATATTAGTACAGAAGCATAAGATGAAACTCCATCTTCTCTTCCTTCAAATCCCATTCTTTCTGTGGTTGTAGCTTTTACAGAAACCTGGTCAAGATCTACTTCCAGTACCTCCGCAAGGCATGCACACATATTTGGGATATGTGGTTTTATTTTGGGAGCTTGAAGAGCCACTACTGAATCAATATTTGATATTTCGTATCCCTTTTCTCTAACCCTTCGAATAACCTCTTTAAGCAGGATCTTGCTGTCGATACCTTTGTATTGTTGATCGGTATCTGGGAACAACTTGCCAATGTCTCCAAGAGCAGCTGCTCCTAGTAATGCATCGCAAATAGCATGAATAAGAACATCAGCATCAGAATGGCCTACAGCTCCTTTGTGATGGTCAAGCTTTATGCCACCGAGCCAAAATTCAGCCCCTTCGGCTAATTTGTGTACATCAAAGCCTATTCCTGTTCGAATTGATTTCATTGTCTAAAGGATTATCCAGCAGTTTTGGCATTTGATCTAAATGCATCCAAGTCAAAATTCAGAGAAAATCTCAATGTATTTTTAAGAGGATTATGAACATCAGTAGTTGTTGGAACTAGGTATGAAAGATCTATTGAAAGAACTTGCATTTTTAGTCCAGCACCAAAAGTTAGATATTGTCTGTTCCCTTTTGTTTCATGCTCATAGAAATATCCACCTCTAAAAGCGAATTGTTTGTTGTACCAGTATTCAGCACCTAGAGAAACATTGATCTCTCTCAATTCCGAATCTCCAGATGGAGCATCAGTAAATGAATTGAAAATTCCTTCAATAACACCTGTGTTGTCAAAAGGATTCTCTTCCTCAGTACTCAATGGAGGAGTAGGAACTAACAATTTATTGAAATCAAGAGCAAAGTTTACAGCATTGTATTCGTCAATATCAATTTCTAAAGAAGAACCAATTCTCAAATTCGCAGGGATGAAATCTTCATCTCCAGAAGTAGAATAGGTGATCTTATTACCAATATTGGAAATGTTCATACCAATTTTATATCTAGCATCCTTTCCTTGGAAATCAAATGTCTTACTTGTGTAGTATGCAGAGATATCTGCTGCTAATGAAGTACCAGCGCTTGCTGCATCACCATTTGAAGCTGTTTCATTCCCTAAAAGGTCAGAATAGATAAATCTAAAAGAAAGACCACCAGAAAAACGTTTCGATAGCTTTAGAGCATATCCTACATCAAATGCATATTCGTTAGGATTAAAGTGGTAACCTTCTTCCTCTGCTGTTTCTCTAAAGGTAATACTACCCAAAGTGAAGTATTTTAAACTAGCTCCAATAGTAGAGTTAGAATTCAGTCTATAGAAACCAGAGATATAAGTAAGGTTTACATCATCAACTAAATTTTGTAGCCATGGAGCATAAGAAATACTAAGTCCAGAATTTTTTTCTACAAAAGCCAATTTAGATGGGTTCCAGAACATACTGTTTGCATCAGGAGTAGTTGCTACACCAGTTTCCCCCATCGATGCCGCTTTTGAATTCGGCGTAATCATCAAGAAAGGTACTGCAGTAGTTATTACTCTTGTATCTATTTGTGCCATTGCTTTATTTGCAAATAGGCATAGAGAAAGCGCTACAAGAAGTGCTGTTTTTTTCATTTGTTTTTATTTTCTAAATGTCAGTCGTTCAACTCTTTGAAAATCAATCGGTTCGTTTGATAGTCCACTTCTTTTTTTCAAAAAGATATTTAAATAACTCACCTTGTGAAGGTGATAAGCAGGGGCAAATGTACTCTTTTCCATTAGATTTAGCACTATTTAGTGTTCTGTGGATAGAGGCATGCCTTTGAGTGAAACGCTAAATTTATTTTAATATTACAAGCTTTTCAATTTTTGAATCAGATTTTTTACCGTTTTCTGTTCTTACTTCAAGTTTATACATGTAAACACCTTTACCAATTTTGTCGCCAAAATCGTCTAAACCATCCCATTTTAGTTCATTACGAACTCTTGATTCTGATGCGATGATGACTTGATTTATTGTTTTAACTAATTTACCAGTGATAGTAAATATTTGAATTTGAACTTCTATATTCTCACCTTGGTGGTTGTGTTCAAATTGAAAATCTGTATTTGTTGTAAATGGGTTCGGCCAATTCAAGACTCTTTTTAGTGCCATTTTCGCATCATTTTCAACAATGAACTCCGTGGTTGCAGTGGTTGAATTGTTATAAGTATCCCATATTTTTAGTTGTAAATTATGAGGTCCACTTTCTAAGTCATTTAGAGAGAATCGAACAGATCCTGAAGTGAAATCATTCAACGCTCCTTCATAAAAATCGTTTAGGACATAAGTATTCCCAGTTTCATTATCCAATATGGCAGCAATATCGTGTCCAATACCTGTACCGGAAGTGTTGATACCATTAGAATCAGTTACCAAGGCAAAAATGTCTGGTGAAGCATTGGTATAACCTCCTCTTACAAAGGATTCATCATTCATGAATAATTGAACAACCGGTCCATTCGTGTCGTTTTCAGAATTAGGATTTATAGAACCTACTTTAATGGTATTGGTAAAGCCGTTAGCATCAGTTTCTTCAGAGTAGGCATAGTAGCTTATCTTTCCTGGTCCAATATCTAATTTAATATCTTTTGGAATGATAAATTCAAAAGAAAATTCACCATTACTTACCTCACTTTTCCCATTGTATAAGATGCTATTTTGCATTTGGAAGCTTACTGGATCCAGTTCACCAGGTAAATCATTGTTCAATGTCTCATACAATTGGAATTTGTCAAATATGGTGGAAACAACAATTCCATTAAAATCGGAGTCTTTGTTTCCCATTCTATCCCTAATTTCACCACTTATTTTAACCTTTGATAGTGCTTTCAAGGTATCTTGGAAATTGGTGATATCGATATCATTTATTTGACTTGTCACAATATTATTTTTTGGATAAGCCAAGGTCAATGCAGGATCCCCTAATAGAAGCAGTTTTCTTTTGTTGGGTAGAAAGGATAAATCATTTTTGGTTGCTCTGATGATTTCACCTAAGTTTAGGTTTTTGCCATCCACTTCACTGTAAATGAAATTATAGAATGCGTTGGAGATTCCGTTTGCATCACCAATACTAATAGATCTTGTTGTGGTATACAATGCAATTCCAGCTCCATTTTCATTTAGTAAGACATATTCTCCAGCAGAGATACGATCCTTATCATCATACCTAGAAAATTCACAAGTAGTAGTAATGAAAAGAGGCATATTGTTAATGTTTTGATAGCCTAGGATATCGTCATTTCCCAATATTCTTTCACTAGACCAACCAATTTCTCCACCGTGTCCATAGTAGTGAACAATCAATGATCCATTTTCAACTCCTTGGTTAATATCATTTTCGGCTTCCGGATAACGTTGCCCTCCAGTTGATGTCTTTTGGACATAAGCGTCAACAAATATTTTCTTAACATTAACAGCTGGGTAATCGTCAATAATACGATTACTTAGGTTATTAGCGTGTCTTGCTAAATCCCTCTCCCATGTTGCATCTACATCATCTGCTACAATGATAAATTTGTTTCTCCAATTACCAAATGAGGAGCTAGCATAATATTGCTCCACTTTATCCACCATAATTTTGGCTTCATCAATATTTTGAACAATAAATCTTCCAATTCCAATGTCAATCATTTCATTGTTGAGTGAGTCTGAACTTCCCTCACCTTGGTCTAGCATTCCAAAATAATCATCAGTAGCAAAAGACCTGTCAATATTGTTTGAAGCTAACGACTCCCAGGTTGGAACAAAATTGCTATTGTTTGGAGTAATGTCCTTATAGTCAAATGAACCATCACCAAAAAGTAATAGGTTTTTAGGTTCTGTATTATTCGGTAGATTTCGTTCATAAAGCATTCGGACGAAGTCTTTGATTGCCGTAATATCCTGTTTACCAGAGCTAAATTCGTTGTATATCTGTGTGGTAGTTACAACAGCACAAGTCATATTGTCTTGTTCCCTGTGGAAATCGGCTAACCTTTCGGCTTGTTCATTAAATAGTGGATAGGTAACAATTATAAAATCAGCTTGAGAGATACCATGTAAGTCTTGGTTCGTTATAGCTTGAATTGTTTCTGGTGATGAATAATTAGAGCCATCAAACATAACGAATTGTTTCATTGTGTTTGTATTGGCTTTAAAAGATCCGTTTGAAATAGGTTGTGATTTGATGTCATCGATATCACTAATATCCCAGACGGAAGTACCATTTGTAAATCCAGCAATATTAAAAGCAGTAACCTCATGTCCTATTGTTCTACTATCAGCAAAGAATGTTAGTCCATTATGTAGTCTTAATTCTCTTCTTGCATTCACTTCTAGAAAGTCTAAATAAGCAACAGAACTTGGGAAATTCTCTATATAGTTTACATTTAAAAGAAGGTTTGTTCCCCCGAAAACTTTTTTAAACTTAGCAGAGGTAGACTCCATAAAGTTACCTCCATCATGAGTAGGTTTGAAATCAAATTGGATCAAAGAAGAATTATTGTGTTTGATATTCATGCTTGTAGTAGAAGATGATCTTGCTACAGCACCAATACTAATCTTTACATCATCTGCTTGAACTCTGTTTGGGAAGTCAAAATTATAATTGAATGATTTAGTAATTTCAAATCTTTGACCATACCATTTCTTTCCTGTATTAACTAAGTTGTATTTTTCTTCCTCCACTATCTTATAATCATCAAAGCTATTGCTGTTATAACTTGGAGTCCCAGAGATTGTAGCAGCTGTTGTAACTCTTTTGCCAATTTCTAAATCAATATTCAAGAAATAGAAATTGGTGTCTGAATAATAATGGATTTGCCTATGAAAAGCTTCATCACTATCATTGTATTTCCATTCATTAGGCCCATCTGCATAGAAAATGATTTTATCATTAGAATTGAAGGTTCCATCACTTTCTCCTTCTACTATAATTGGATTTTCAACTAGGTCATCAAATCTGGCCTCAGCGTTAATTTCAGGAAGTAAGCCAGTTCCATTACCAAATATTCTGATTTTTTTAGGGTCAATGGTAGATGTATTAATTCCTAGGTTCGTTAAATCGGAAGAGGTTAATTCATACATTCCTTTTTCTACAATTCCAATCTTGAACCATTCACCTTGTTTTAGGACAGAATGATCTTCAAAATTGACTGACTGAATAGTTTTCTGTTGCCTAGACACTAAATCGTATTCGAATTCAATTTCATTTATAAGACCATCTTTTGTTATAGGGTAAATGGCAATATCAATGAATCTTTCCCCCTTTATTTCAACGATATTTGTCCTAAAGGATGGTTTGGATTCTAGTTTATGCTCTATTTTAGATAAGAAATCAACTTGTTGAGCAGAGAATTTGGTGAGCTTACTATTTTTAATTTGTATATTTGATAGTTTTTGATTGTAGCTGATTTTCATCCTTTTTCTTATAAAAGGAAAGGGTGAGTTACTATCTTTATAGGAATTAGAAAAAGCAAAAATTGTATTGTCATTGATTTGTTCTGAAGGGCTATTCCAATCGATATTTACGCTAACAGATTGGCTGTAACCAATTTGAATGGTGAATAAAAAGAATAAACTTAATAAATGAATGCTTCGGTGCATATTTAAACGGGTTTTCAATTATCTTGCTTTGGAAAAATTAACGAATTCTGTGCAAATTGCGAAAAAAGGATGATTTGATATAAATCTAACTCTTTTTTACTGACAAAATTGTGAGACAGCCTTTTTTAATTAAAAATTATTTGTATAATTGTGATGTGAAAATAGAATTTTAGAAATGGGTAAAAGAAAACTTATTTTTGTTGTTTCGCTTATCATGAGTTGTATTTCAATCGACTTCTCTTATGCTCAGGATCCAACTTTTACGCAATTTTATTCAAATCCAATGTATTTGAATCCAGCGTTTGCTGGGACAGCTAACTGTCCTAAATTGCACTTGAACATTAGAGATCAATGGCCTAATATTCCAGGGTCGTTTGTTACAACCTCATTTTCTTTGGATCAGAATATTCCTGCGATTAGTAGTGGATATGGGATCCAAGCTGTTTATGATAGAGCGGGTGAGGGAATATTAAATTATTCTCAGGTATCAGGTATATTCGCTAAGAGTTTCAAACTGAATAAGAAGTTTTCGGTTTCAGGTGGTGCCCAAGTTACGTTGAATCACAAATTCTTGGATAAGTCCAAGCTAATTTTTGGTGATCAAATTACACCAGGATCTGGTGTGGTTTATACATCTGAAGAGGAGGTGAATTTGGACGACAATACCATGTTTGTTGATTTCGGTTTAGGGTTTATTGTATTCTCTGAAAAGTACTATTTGGGTGCTTCATTTCATCACATTAACAAACCTACTGATACATTCTTTAGTAGTTATAATGTAAATGGTGTTGTTGTTGACGGAGTTAGTAAGGTTCCTGTGAAAACTACTGTACATGGTGGGGCTAATATCCCAACAAATGGTAATGTTCGTAAAGGTCTTATTGGTGATAGTCCTTATATTACTGCTGGATTTGTTTATCAACAACAAGGTGCAGCTGATCAGATGAATCTTGGTTTGTCCTTGACAAATAAAAGTTTATCTGGAGGGGTATGGTACAGAATGAATTCTGAAAATGCTGATGCCGTTATGATGATTTTGGGATATACAATAGATCAATATATTGTTGGTTATAGTTACGACTATACCGTTTCTGATCTAAGTAATACTACTGGAGGAGCACATGAGATTTCTTTGAGAATTCAATTACCATGTAAAGTGAAGCCTAAGAAACTTCAGCCAATTTTATGTCCTAAGTTTTAATATTAGGACCTTTGAAAGAGAGAGTAAAATAAAAACATATTCTAAAGAACACGATAAAGATGAAGAGTAGAATTGCATTAGGAGCACTTCTTGTAACAGCAACTGTTTCCCTTTCTTCCTGTGGAGGAGGTGGGAATAAAACGGTATATTCAGCAACTGGATGGCCTGTTAATAGTTCGGAAGCAGGAGGTTTTGAAGCCAATTTAAGCACCACTCAATACGTGTTACCAGGTATGTCCTTCATTGAAGGGGGTACGTTTGTAATGGGAAGAGTACTAGACGATCCAATGTCGGATAACAACAACTTGCCAAAACGTGCGACTGTTGCTTCCTTCTTTATGGATGAAACGGAGGTAACAAATATCTCTTATCGTGAATATCTGTTCTGGTTAGAGCGTGTTTATAATGAGAGTTACCCAGAAGTTTTACGTAACGCTTTGCCAGATGAAAATGTTTGGAGAAGCAAACTTGGTTTTAATGAACCAATGGTTGAAACGTATTTACGTCACCCTGGTTTTAACTATTATCCAGTAGTTGGTGTTAGTTGGAAACAAGCAATGGATTACTGTAGCTGGAGAACTGACCGTGTAAATGAATATACGTTGGTTCAAGCTAAAGCCCTTAAATGGAACGCTGATCAGTATGATGATGATAACTTTAATACTAAATCTTATTTAGCTGGAAAGTATATCGGGGAACAAGACAATGGTTTCCGTGATCTAAGAAATCCAGATAGTAAAGATGGTAGAGCGGGTAGAATGGAAGATGGTGTTATTACACCTGGATACAGACTACCAACAGAAGCTGAGTGGGAATATGCTGCTCTAGGTTTAAAAGGAAACTCTATCGAAGGTAATATCGATAATGGTAAATACTTCCCGAGAGGTGGTATTGGATCAAGCATTAGAGGATTAAGAAGTAACTTAACTCAAAATGCTGGTGTATTCTTAGCTAACTTCAAAAGAGGTAGAGGAGATAATATGGGAACTGCTGGTTATCTAAATGATTACGGTGCTCGTACTTCAGAAGTTAAAACATATCCTCCAAATGACTTTGGATTATATGATATGGCTGGAAATGTTAGCGAATGGGTATTAGACGTATATCGTGATAATACTGAGGGTTACGATGACTTTAATCCTTTCCGTGGTAATGTATTTACTAAAATGTCTAGAGATGAGGATGGATTCCTTCCAGATGTTGATTCTTTAGGTAGATTGCCAATGGAGCTAGTGACTAATGCAGAAAATATAGAAAGAAGAAATTATACATCTGCAAATAACATCAGCTTTAAAGATGGTGATATGCAGTCTTCTATTTACTATCAAAAAGGAACAACACAAGGAGACTCTCCTATGTATGATGAAGGTGCTTCCTTGATCAACGATCGTACTAGAGTTTATAAAGGTGGTTCTTGGAAAGATAGACAACACTGGTTAACTCCTGGAACTCGTAGATTCCTAGATGAAAATCTTGCTACTGATGATATCGGTTTCCGTTGTGTAATCGATAGAATGGGATCTCAAGGAATAAAAAGATTCTAATATAGTACACTAATACAAAAATGAAGGTCGGTTATTTTAACCGACCTTTTTTTTTGCTCAATTAGAATTAATACTTTTGATGTTCGAACTATTGAAGAATATGGAAGGACTATATCAAATTTTCAAGAAATCTACTGGGGTTTGTACAGATACTAGGAAAGTCTATCCAGGTTGTCTCTTTATTGCTTTAAAAGGAGATAATTTTGATGGTAATCAGTATGTTGCTCAAGCCCTCAATTCTGGTGCATTTGCCGCTATTACGGATGATTCATCTATAAAGGAATCTTTGACAGATAGTCAAGTGACTTTGGTAGATGATTGTTTGTCTACTCTACAACAATTGGCAAGCCATCATAGGGATCAGTTGTCCATTCCAATAATTGGAATTACAGGGACAAACGGTAAAACAACTACAAAAGAACTCTGTCATACGGTATTGTCTTCTCAATATTCCTGTTATGCAACCAAAGGAAATTTAAATAATCATATAGGTGTTCCTCTTTCCATTTTGGAAATTGAGGATGAACATCAAATGGCTATCATTGAAATGGGAGCCAATCATATTGAGGAAATCGCTGAACTTTGTGCAATTGCCAAACCTACCGTTGGAATTATCACCAATATTGGTAAGGCGCATTTAGAAGGTTATGGTTCTTTTGAGAATATAATCAAAACAAAAAATGAATTGTATGATTATATCAAGTCTACAAATGGAAGAATAATATATAATCTGGATGATGCCATACTAAAGGATTTGGTGAAAAACTATTATTCTTTATATTCTTACAGTCGCCTCAAGAAGGATGCAAATATTTCTTATTCTATTCTGGAAGGAGAGTTATGTGCAGGTATTAGGTATCATTCTTTGGATATTAGATCTCAATTATTTGGAGGATATAATGCTGAAAATATTGCTTGTTCTGTGGCATTAGGAACCTTCTTTGATGTTTCAATTGATAGGATGGAGACATCTATATCATCTTATGAACCTGGCAACAATAGGTCTCAATTGATGGATACTGGAAGTAATCAGTTGATTTTGGATGCTTATAATGCCAATCCCACCAGCATGATGAATGCAGTGGATCAATTTGTTTTACTAGCTACTGATAGACCAAAATGGTTGATTTTAGGTGATATGTTGGAATTGGGCGAATACAGTAAAGAAGAACATCTCACACTGATTAACCATTTGGCCAAACATTCTTCCCAGTTTGAGAAGTGTTTTTTGGTTGGGAAGGAGTTTGAATCTATTCGATTTTCTAAAGTGAAGAATTTGGTATTTTTAAACTCTGTCGATGACCTAAGGGAAATGATAAAGGATTGGAATATTGAATCAAAACTGATATTTTTGAAGGGCTCTAGAGGGATTCACCTAGAAAAGTTAATTGATTTATTTTAATGAGATATTCCTATAACCTTCCATTTATAGACAAGTATCAATTACTTTCTTGGGCTAAAGGATTTGATAATTTCATGTTCCAAGATGCGCATCGGGATGTTGATCCGTTATATAAATCATCCTTCGACTTCCGTTTGGCGGTTGATTCAATTTGCTCTTTAGAAGTTAGTGATAATGCCTTTCATGAACTGTCATTGTTTTTGGATGAGCCAAAAAATGATTGGGTATTTGGTGGTCTTTCCTATGATTTGAAGAATGAATTAGAGGAATTGTATTCCAGAAATTCTGACAAGCATGGTTTGGCAGAGATGCTATTTTTCGTACCAAAATATATTTTTCAATGTATTGATGGACTATTGACATTACAAAGCACAGTGTCTTTGGATATTCAAGTATTTATTGATCAGATAAAGGCTGCAGAAATAGTTTTTGAGGAATTAGAGAATGTTAAGGTGAATGCCTCTTTAAATCAAACTGACTATGTTCAGAAAATAAAGGAAATACAAGAAAAAATTCAGTCTGGTGAAATTTACGAAATGAACTTTTGCCAGAACTTCTTTGTAGAGGATATCCATCTGGAACCTTTAAGTCTATTTCATAAATTAAATGAGAACTCAAAGGCTCCGTTTTCTACATTTTTCCGTTTTAATGATTTTTATCTATTGTCTGCAAGTCCAGAGAGATATTTACATAAGAATGGTGACAAGTTAATTTCTCAACCTATCAAGGGGACTCGTAAAAGAGGGCATAATAATAGTGAGGATGCTAGTTTAAGAGAGGAGTTGCGTATAAGTCAAAAAGATCAAATCGAGAATGTAATGATTGTCGATTTAGTAAGAAATGATTTATCTAGAGTAGCCTCCAAATCATCCGTTGAAGTCACCGATTTGTTTGGTGTTTATTCATTTCCTCATGTTCATCAAATGATTTCTACAATAGAATGTAGATTAGATGAGAATAAAGATTTTTTGGATGCAATAAAATGCTCTTATCCTATGGGATCTATGACTGGAGCTCCAAAAATTAGGTCAATGAAATTGATTGAACGTTTCGAAGACTTTAAAAGGTCTTTTTATTCTGGATCAGTTGGTTATTTCACTCCAGAAAGGGACTTCGATTTTAATGTCGTGATTCGATCTCTTCTGTATAGTGATGAATTAAATTACCTTTCATTTCCTGTAGGTGGGGCCATTACAATTGATTCTTCTCCAGAAGGAGAGTATGAAGAATGCGTAATTAAAATCCAAGGGGTGTTGAAGGCACTCAATGCAGATCTTTTTTAACGTATTTTAACAAACCTACCTACTCTGTAAATATTCTAATTCAAACTGTCAAACTTAAAATTAAGTACTTTAGCCAAGTCGTGAAATCACAATTTGAAACATATTGTAATGAGCTCGGTTTAGAGTCTGGGAATACATATTTGCTTGCCTTAAGCGGAGGAGCAGATAGTGTCTGTCTATTCCATTTATTGCGGGATATAGGAATTAAATTCACAGTCGTTCATTGTAATTATCAATTGCGTGGGGATGAATCGGACTTGGACGAGGGTTTTGTTAAGGAGCTTTGTGAAAATTACAATGTCCCTCTTGTGGTCAAGCGATTTGATACCAATACCCTTTTGAAGACCCGAAAAGGGAATATTCAAGAAGTTGCTAGAGATTTACGTTACGAATTGTTTCTTTCATTGTGTGAGATGCATGGTTTTCATGGTATTCTGACTGCTCATCATTTAAATGATAGTATCGAAACTAGTTTATTCAACTTTGCTAGAGGGACTGATCTTCGGGGTTTAAGTGGAGTGCCTATAGTGAATGGGTCTATTTATCGTCCATTGAGTCCTTTTACTAAAAAGGAGATCTTAAGGTACTTGGGAAAAAATGATTTTGCATTTAGACAGGATAGCTCAAATTTTAAACCCGATTATAGTCGGAATAAGATTCGGTTAAATATTATGCCTCAGTTTGAGGAAATATTTGAAGATGCGGAAATTCGTTTTAGAAATTCACTTGAGAACATTCGATTGGCGGATCAGTTTATAACGAATCAAATTGACGAATTAAGAATTGAGTTATTTCAAGAATTTCTTTATGGTAAAGAAGTCACTATAAAGGATTTGGAAAACCTAAAGCCTAGGAATTGGGTATTGTCTAAATTGTTTGCTCCATTTGGATTTAGATCTGGTGATGAAATCAATAAATTGATGAATGCCAATACAGGGAAGAAAATATTGTCTAAAGATTTTCGACTTATAAAAAATAGGAAGCATTTAATCTTAACCAATCACCCTTCTGAGCAGTTATCTTTCACAATTAGTGGAAAGAATGGTGAATTTGGGGATCCATTAGGATTGACTTGGGAGATTATTGATAAGGACCAAAAGTGTGAAAATTTTGATGTTGAATTTGATTGTGATACATTTGATTTACCACTAACAATACGGACCTGGCAAAAGGGAGATTATTTTTATCCATTGGGGATGAATGGTAAGAAAAAGATCAGTGATTTTTTCTCTGATCAGAAAATGAGTTTACCTGAAAAAGAAAATACCTGGTTGCTGTGTTCCGGAGGTCAAATTTTATATGTCATAGGGCATAGACAAGATAGCCGATTTGTTGTAAGTGATCGTACTAAAACGAAAATGGGAATCAAATTAAATACGCATGATAAATTTTAAAGAACGTCAATTTTTAGGATTCAATAAGTATTCTAATCTACTTAGGTTGGTTATTATATCTTTTTGTTTTGGTGCTTATTATATTTTGGATTACGGTGATGAGGCGATTAATAATATGTTTTTATTCTTGGGCGCATCATTGGTGTTACTGAGTGGAGTATTAACATTCATTCTTCACTTTGAGACAACTGTGGAAAGTGGCTCTGTTGTTTTAGATGGCCTTTGGACAAGTCGAAAAGTGAAAATAAATTTAAATGGGATTACAGAAGTGTATCAGGTACAATACAATCCGATATATTTAAAAAACCCTGTATTCAACCTTCATAGAAAAGGACGCATACTATTCTATAATAGAGGTATAGATGCTTTAGTCCTTAAGGATAATGAAGGTTTAGAATACGTAATAGGCACACAAAAGGTTACTGAATTAGAAGATTCTGTAAATCAGGAAATAGAAAAACTGAAATTAGGAAAATTATGAAAAGGCTGTTAAGCATAGGTGTATTTCTTATCACTCTCCTTTCTACCGCTCAGGTAAATAAGGTGGTTGATTGGTCGTTTGATGTTGAGAAGAAGGGGGAATTAGAATATGACCTAAAGATTCATGCTGACATTAAAGAGAATTGGCATTTATATTCTCAGAAATTGGAATCAGAGGATGGTCCAATTGCTACTGAGATTATGCTAAATGAGCATGTCTTTGCTCATGCTCAAGGTGAAGTGACAGAATCTGGTGAATTACATCATGAATTTGATCCTAATTTCGATATGGAGCTTAGCTTTTATGGAAATTATGCAGACTTCACAATAAACGTGAAGGTTGATCACTTGGATAGCTTAGTGACGGGTTACGTTTATTTCATGGTTTGTGATGATAAGCAATGTCTTCCTCCTGAACAGCTTGACTTTATTTATGATTTGAATTCTGGGAAAGGTTGGATAAAAGAATTGGTTGCGACAGATAATGTAGGTAAGGTAGACCCGTTCAATAGAAATTCTGTTGACTTGGAGAATCCTATTGCAAATTGTTCTAATACCGAATCAACACCTACATCGGATAGTGATATGTTCGATTTGTTTTGGCTTGGTTTCTTAGGGGGATTAATTGCTCTTTTAACTCCTTGTGTATTTCCAATGATTCCACTTACCGTTAGTTTCTTCACGAAAGGGAGTAAGGATAAGAAAAAGGGAGTAGTTAATGCATTTGTTTACGGTGGATTTATCTTTTTGATTTATTTATTATTGAGTTTACCATTCCATTTAATGGATCAGGTCTCTCCTGATGTTTTAAATAGTATTTCAACGAATGTATGGTTGAATGTATTCTTCTTTGTGATCTTTATTGTTTTTGCTATATCGTTTTTTGGTTACTATGAAATTACACTTCCAAGTAAGTTTACCAATAAAATGGATTCGGCATCAAATGTTGGAGGAATCATAGGGATATTCTTTATGGCTTTAACCTTGGCATTGGTATCGTTCTCTTGTACTGGACCAATCTTAGGTTCTTTGTTAGCAGGATCTCTTTCTGGTGACGGAGGAGCTATGCAATTAACTGTTGGAATGGGTGGTTTTGGTTTTGCATTGGCATTGCCTTTTGCATTGTTTGCAGCTTTCCCTGGATGGTTAAACAGCTTACCCCGTTCTGGTGGATGGCTGAATTCTGTAAAGGTTGTTTTAGGATTTGCTGAATTAGGCTTGGCATTCAAATTTTTATCAAATGCGGATTTGGTTTCGCATTGGGGAATATTAAAGATTGAAGCATTCTTGGGAATTTGGATTCTTTGTGGTGCAGGTTTAACACTTTATCTTTTTGGTAAAATGAAATTCCCACATGATAGCCCAATAAAAAAGCTATCTGGATTACGTGTCTTACTAGGGGTGACAAGTTTGGCTTTTGTAGTTTATTTGGGAACAGGATTTAGTTTGAATAAAGAAACAAAGACATATGAGCCTTTAACATTATTAAGTGGCTTGGCTCCATCTGCTGGATATAGTTGGTTCTATCCTTCAAAATGTCCTCAAGGATTCAATTGCTTTAAGGATTATTACGAAGGTGTTGAATACGCGAAGGAAGTTGGTAAGCCTATCTTATTGGATTTTACTGGTTATGCTTGCGTAAATTGTAGAAAGGTAGAAGAAACAGTTTGGCCAGACCCAGCTATTAAGAAGCTGATTGGTGAAGATTATGTATTGATATCTCTGTATGTGGATGACAAAAAAGAGTTACCGGTAGAGGATCAAATGAATTACCAAACAGAGAGTTTTGGTGTTAAAAGAATCAATACAGTTGGTCAGAAATGGGCAACGCTTCAAACTGAAACTTTTGGGAATAACTCTCAACCTTGGTACTGTTTATTATCTCCAGATGAGGTGTTGCTAAGCTCTCCTATGGGGTACAATCCAGAGTCGGATGATTATATAAGGGATTATGAAAAATTCCTAGAATGTGGTCTTGATGCTTATGAAAAGTTGAAAAATAAGAAATAGGAAACTCTATTTATATTAAAGCCCGTTACTCCAAAGGAATAACGGGCTTTTTTGGTTTTATACTAAAAGATTAACCTTCAATTTACTATTGTAATATGGTGCAGGTAAGGCCTTTAATATTTGTAATTACGGGTATTTTAATGTAAATTGAAGATACTTTTAGAGTTTAGGCTGGGAAAAAGATATATTAGGGAATGAAGTTAATTAGAGATTGTGAAGAGTGAAAGTATTCTAGAAGAAATGGAGAATATCTAATTAAAATATAAAGGTAGTTCCTTGGTGTATTGATTATAACACGTAATTCCCAAAAATAAAAGGTTCGTTTATTTATATAGACGAACCTTTGTTTGTAAATGATCTTTTTTGGACCTAATGGATAGTTTTTTTTATCCTTTGAATAACAATAGTTAAATTGTAGATTTGATTTTCATTAAGTTAATATGATTATTCAATAATGTTGAAAGTCTAAGATTTCTCTTGTTTCTTAGTCTATAATTATTTGAACTAGGATTATTTAATTTGTATATTTCAATCTTGACTCAAACTATTAACATTTAAAGGAATATTTTGTTTTATAACATGATTCCACTGAGTTTTACAGAAACCTACTATGTCTGAATTTAAGATATTTATTGCTGAGGATGATAAATGGTATTCTCAGATTTTACAATACCACCTCTCCTTGAATATGGATTACGAGGTATGTGTATATGGTACCGGTGGGGATTTATTGTCCGCCTTGGATAAGAATCCAGATATTGTCACAATTGATTATTCATTACCGGATATGAATGGTGAAGAGCTATTGGGTAAAATTCTACAGGAAAATCCAAATGTTCCAGTTATTGCTATTTCAGGTCAAGAAGATGTATCCACAGCTATTAATTTATTAAGAAAGGGAGCATACGACTATATCGTTAAGAATGAGGAAACCAAAGAAAGGCTTTGGAATACTATTCTCAATATTAAAGATCACCTTGAAGTGAAACAGGAGGTTGTTCAATTGAAAGAGAAGATTGAGCGAAGGAATCATACACAAGAACTTATCAGGGGGAATAGCAAAGGAATTAAAAAAGTACATGCTCTTATTGAAAAAGGAGCGAAAACGAATATCAATATATCCATAACTGGAGAAACAGGAACAGGAAAGGAATTAGTTGCACTGGCAATTCACGAGGGTTCCAAAAGAAATAAAAATCCCTTTGTACCTATTAATGTGGCATCTATTCCATCTGAATTGATGGAAAGTGAGCTTTTTGGACATGAAAAGGGAGCCTTTACAGGAGCAGTAAACCAACGCATTGGGAAATTTGAATTGGCAAATGATGGAGTCCTTTTTCTTGATGAAATTGGTGAAATGGATATGCAACTTCAAAGTAAACTATTGCGAGTACTTCAGGAAAAAGAATTGACTAGAGTAGGGGGTAATGAGAGTGTAAAGGTAAACTGTCGAATTGTTACTGCTACACATAAAAATCTACTCGAAGAGGTTAAAAAAGGAGCATTTCGCCAAGATTTATATTATCGTTTAATAGGGTTGCCAATTGAAGTACCTCCCTTAAGAGATAGGGAAGGTGATATATTACTTTTGGCTAAGTATTTTATCGATGATTTTTGTAAGGAAAATGGTATTGATAAGAAATTAACGAAGGAGGCAGCCACAAAATTGTCTAAATATTCTTTCCCTGGTAATGTTAGAGAATTGAAAGCAGTAATAGAATTGGGCATTGTATTGTCAGAAGGAAGCTCAATAGAAGAGGACGATATTAATTTTCAAGAGATTGATAATACCAGCAGTTTACTTTATAATGAAAAGACTTTAAGAGAATATGAAATGGAAATTGTACGCCTATTTCTTAAAAAGTACAATGGAAATGTAGTAAAAGTTTCTGAAAAGCTCGATATTGGAAAATCTACTATTTACCGAATGTTGAAAGAGGCTCCTGAATTCTTTGAAAATTAAGTATTGTTGATTATTTTGCTATTTAATTATTCCATTAGAAAATAGTTGCATATCGGAGTCATACATTTCACCTGAATAGGGGCTATTTAAGTTGTTAAAAGAAATAATTATTAATTAATTCTTAGGATATAAAAGGGGCTTTTAATTTACATGAAGGTCTAAATGTTCCTAGCAATGTGTATTATTTTTTTAAAAATGGTAGTAAAGTGTATGTTTTACCCAGTTTAATTTTATTGATTGATGAAGCCTAGTGTTATAAAGGATATTCTATTATTATACGATCTTGCCTTGATGCCGGGTAAATCTTTAGACTTTGAGGAAAATTGTGAGCATTTTTTAAAATTGCTAATGTCTAAAAAGGATTTGGACTCCTGCTGGGTTTATCTTAAGCAAGATGATACAAATACCCTAAAATATTCAATGCCTAGAACTCCTAAAAAGAGTTTGTCTACTATTTCCAATAAACAAATAGAGAATTACCAAGGAGAGTCTATTTCATTTAATGTGAATCTAGAGGATAGTGATTCTTGGTTGTTGCCAGAAGACATTCAAGATGGATGTATAACTGTTTTTGTTTTAGAAGAGGTTGGATTATTAATTACTCATTCCAAAGATAAAGAAGGTTTATCCTCCAAAGAATTGTTTCAATTGGATCAGGTCGTTTCTCGATTTGCCCGTTCCATAAAAGCTTGTTTAATTCATGAGCAGTCTGTAAAGGATCGTAATCAGTTGCGTATTCTATTTGATAGTCATCCTTTGCCAATGGTTATATACCGCGCAATAGACAAAAGGATAATCGCAGTGAATGACACAGCCATAGATTATTATGGTTATAGTAAAGAAGAGTTATTAAGTAAGAGAACCGCCGATTTAAATTATAATGAAGAGGAAAAAGAAAAATACCAAAGTTCTCGATCAATAAAGGAATGGAAGCACAAACTAAATAGCGGAAAAATAGTTGATGTAGAAATTACTGAAAATGAGATTGATTATGAAGGTGAAAGGTCATTTTTGGCCTTAATAAAAGATATTACTGGGCGAAAGAAAGCGCAGAATGTAATCAAAACCCTAAGTAAGATACCTCAAGAAAATCCAAATGCTGTATTAAGATTTTCAATAGAGGAAAACGACTTTACTTATTTCAATAAGTCTGGGAGTGTAGTTATTTCCTATTTAGAGGAAGTCGAAAATATTGAAGGAAAGAGTAACTTTTTGAATCTCATTAAAAGGGCTTTTAAAGATGATAAGATTGCAAACATAGAGATTGAGATGACGGGGAAGAGCTATATATTTAATGCTGTTCCTATATCTTCAGATAGTTATGTTAATGTTTATGGTACGGAAATCACAGAGATCAAAAATGCTCATTTGGCAGTTGAGAGAAGTGAAGAAAAGTACCGTGGAATTATAGAAAATTTAGAATTAGGTCTTCTAGAGGTAAATACTGTTGGAGAGATCATGAAGGTTTATCCACAATTTTGTGAAATGACTGGTTATATACCGGAAGATCTTATCGGTAAAAGTGCTGTAGATGCTCTATTGCCTCCAGAATTTAAAGCAGTTCTAGCCAAGCAGAGTAGGGAGCGTGAGGAAGGGATACCTGGTGTTTACGAGGTTCAGATAATGAAAAAGGATGGCTCTCGAATTTGGGTAATTATTAGTGGTGCTCCCTTTTATGATGAATACGATAATATCGCAGGATCTATTGGTATTCACTTGGATATATCCAAGCGGAAGGAAATGGAAAAGGATTTGTATCTCGCTAAAGAAGCTGCTGAAAACTCCATGAAGGCAAAAGAAATTTTCATGGCCAATATGAGTCATGAGATCAGAACTCCAATGAATGCCATTATTGGTATGGGAGGGCTGTTGAGGAAAACAGGCTTGGATACGACACAGATGGAGTATTTAGAAGCTATTCAAATCTCAGCAGATAATCTTTTGGTTATTATAAATGATATTTTAGATTTCTCTAAAATCGAATCTGGAAACTTAATTATCGAAAAGGTTGAATTTAGTTTACAGAAAATAATTGATAAAACATACAGAATAATGAAGTTGAAGGCCGAGGAAAAGGGTATTCTACTTTATTACTCTATAGAAGATTCAATTCATGATACGGTATTAGGAGATCCTACAAGATTGGGTCAGGTTATATTAAATTTAATGAGTAATGCCGTTAAATTTACTGATTTTGGATCTGTATTAATATTTGTGAAAAAAGTTGAAGAAGTTGGAAATAGAACTAAAATTATGTTCTCTGTAAAGGATTCAGGAATTGGTATCGCAGCTGATAAATTGGATTCTATTTTCAATAGTTTTACTCAAGAAGAAAATTCAACAACCAGAAAGTACGGTGGGACAGGTCTAGGTTTAGCGATCAGTAAAAAGATTGTTGAGCAAATGGGAGGTCAGTTGGATGTTATGAGTCAGAAAGGTCATGGTTCTGAATTTTATTTCACGCTAGAATTTGATAAAGGTTCTGGGGAGATAGTTCCAGAAATAGGTGAGGAAATTATTCAAATAGAAAATTTCAAAAGAAAGAAGATTTTGCTTGTTGAGGATAATGCCATTAATAGATTTATGGCAACGACCTTACTTCAACAATGGAATTGTGTTGTGGATCATGCAGAGGATGGATTAATAGCCATTGAAAAGCTAAAAGAGAAACCCTACGATCTGGTCTTTATGGATATGTTGATGCCTAATATGAATGGTATTGATGCAACAATAGTAATTCGTAAGGAATTGAAATTGACTGTTCCTATCATTGCTCTTACTGCCAACGCGATTAATGGTGAGAGTGAGAAATGTGCGGCGGTAGGTATGAACGATTATCTTTCCAAGCCTTTCGATCCTAAAGATTTGAATTTTAAAATGGCAAAATGGCTTGATATTATTGCTGTAAAGGATGATTCTTACCATGTTAAAGAGGAGGAATTTATTCATGAGGCTTCTATGTCAAATCAATTATACGATCTTACCTTATTGGAGAAAGTTGCTTCTGGGAATAAAGATTTTATCGGTAAAATGATAGAAATCTTCCTTGAAGAAACTCCAAGAGATATGGATGAGCTAAAGGATGCTGTGGAGTGTAAGAATTACGAACAAATTAGAACCGTAGTTCATCGAATTAAACCTTCTATGTCCCATGTGGCTCAAGCCTCTGTATTGAAAATTGTAAATGAAATTGGGAGGGACGGTATCACAAATAATGAACTGGTCCGATTTGCAAATGAACTGATTGAGCATACAGAGATTCTCCTAAGGCAATTGGGCGATTTTAAAATCGGATAAAAAAAATAGTGTATAAAAAAAAAGAGTCTCCATTGGAGGCTCTTTTTTTTTGTTTTATCCAATTGTGATTGGATTAGTACTGCTGAATTTCCCGTTTTGGGAAATAGATCTCTAAATGAATTGGTTTAGCGTATGGTGTTTTTCGTAATTCCTTGTTATTCAAGGCGTAGTGTTTTTGGTACATTTCTGGCATACTCAAAAACAGATTAGATTAATGCGAAAATTTGATGATGAGTAATTCTCCATATATTTTTATTGTAGAAGATAATAGGTTTTACGCTAATATATTAGCAGAGGAATTGCAGGCTGCAAAGTTTAATCATGTTGAAACGTTTAAGTCGGGAGAGGATTGTCTCGGGAATCTCTCAAAGAATCCTGACATTATTATTCTTGATTACTGTCTTGGAAAAATAAATGGATTGGATGTATTGAAGCAAGTAAAATTAACTCATCCAAATATTCAAGTTATTTTTCTATCAGCTCAAGAAAAATTGGATGTTGCTATTCAAGCATTAAAATTTGGAGCATATGATTATGTTGAAAAAAATGATAATGCGATGAAACGTGTAAAGGCTATGATAAAAAGGATAGCCACTTACAATAATCTACTCCAAGAAACAAATGATATTAAACGGATGAAATATATAATGGCCATTTGTGCTGTTGTAGGAGTTTCAATCCTAACTTTTTTGATGTACCGGTAAAAAGAAAATTAAAATATAAATCAAGTGGTCGTTCTCTTGAATCAAGAACCAGGCAATTGCGAATTAAAATGAGCTTTTGACCTGGTTCTTATTTTTGTGCCAATTTCTACATTTTCATTCTGTATTATATGTATTCCTACTGGGGCTTAGGTGTATTTTTTCGAATTAATTGATATTGAAAAGGTATTATTTGTTAGCTTCGTAATAAGTATAGAATATAGTTGTTAACATAATGACTAGTTAGACATTTCTTGAAAATACTTTTGATCGATTTTTACACTTATTCTGGAAAATTAAATTGAATAGAACTATATGAGGAAGTATATATCACTTTTTACGTGCATATTTTCCATAATATCATTTACAGCCGTTGCTCAATTAACTTTAGTTAAAGGGAAGGTTTTAGATAGTGAAACAAAAGAAGCCATCCCCTTTGCAAATGTTATTTTCGTTGGGACTACTATGGGAACAATTACTGGAGCTGATGGAAGTTATTCTATTCAGAGTAGTGAGAATGTTGATTACATTGAAGTGTCTTATATTGGATATAAGAAAATTCAGAAAAAAGTACAAGTTGGAGTCAAACAAACTATTAATGTATCACTTCGGGAGGATGCTGAGGTTTTGGGTGTAATCGTATTAAAAGAGAGTAAGAAAAGTAAACGAGATGACCCAGCTTATGTGATGATGAAAAAGGTTTGGGCGAATAAAAAGAAAAACCTTCCAGAAAATCTTTCAACACTGCAGTACGAAAAATACCAAAAGATAGAATTTGATTTAAATAATATTGATGAAGATTTTAAGAATAAGAAATTATTCAAAGATTTTCAATTTATCTTTGATAGTTCCGACACCTCCGAAATAAATGGAAAGGTATTTCTTCCGATATTCATTACTGAATCCATGTACGATTATTATTTTAAGAAGAATCCAAGGAGGGAAATAGAAATTCTAAAGGCTAATAAAGTAGCTGGTTTTCAGGATAACCAAAGTGTAAATCAATATATGGACGCTTTACATCAAGAAGTAGATATATATGACAACTATATTAATCTTTTCAATAAGGGCTTTGCAAGCCCGCTTTCAACATCGGGTTATTTAACATACAAATACTTCCTAACTGATAGTGTAGAAGTTGATGGGGTGAAATCCTTTATGTTGCAATTTGTTCCTAGAAGAAAACATGAGCTGACTTTTTATGGGGAATTCTGGGTTCAGAGTGGTAGCTGGGCGGTGGAAAGTGTAAATATGCGTAAGGTAAAAGATGCAAACCTAAATTTTGTCAATGACTTAGTTATTGAGCAAAAATTCTCTAATGATAATGCTGAGAATAAATGGTTGATTTCAGAGGATAAAATATTTTTAGATTTTTCAGCATTTAAATCGAAGGATGAATTAGGTATTTTTGGTACACGAACCATTAGTTATAAAAACTACAAACTGAATTATCCTTTGGATAATATTTTCTTTGATGAAAAGGAAAATGAGAAGCAAGAATCTACCTTTTTAGAGAAAGAAGAATTAGAAGAAAAGTTAAAGGAGAGCAGGCATTTAGAATTATCTAGCCAGGAAGCAGGCATCTATGATATGGTTGATTCCGTTAAGAATATACCTAAGTTTCGGACCTATTTGGATATAGTGAATATGGTTTTGACAGGGTATTATAAGATTGGTGATAAGTTTGATTTTGGGCCAATCCTTTCCGTTCTATCTTTCAATGATATTGAGGGAGCGAGAATCCGCATGGGGGGAAGAAGTTCTATACGATTTAGTGATAAGAGAGAATATTCTGGTTATCTGGCATATGGTACAAGAGATGAGAAACTAAAGGGATCCTTATCTTATAGACAATTGTTAGGTACTAGGAATAGGAATGAGGTTGGTTTTGTTTACAGTAATGATATAAAACAGTTATTTGAGGCAGGTAGGTCTTTGTTGAATACGGGAAACTTACTATCCAGTGCTTTCGCTACATCTGCAGCAGACAAATTAGCGCTGGTTGAAGAGTATAAAGTTTTTTGGCAAAAGGATATAATCCAAGATTTGACAGCTGGAACTTATGTGCGTACTAGAAATATTAAAGGTCAAGGGGATTTAGATTTTGAATTTTTAGAAGATCAGGGAGGGTCAAGGCAAGATAGATTACATACAAGTGAGGCAGGTCTTGAATTGCAATATTACCCAGGGGCCAAGTATGTTCGTCATAATAAATTGCAAAGAAGACGAATAACGATGTCTGATAAAGCGAGTTTTATTTTAGGGACAAAAATTGGTTTTTCAGGAATGTTGGAAAGTCAATATGACTATCAAAAAATATATTTTAGCTATAAACACCCAATTATGTTAAATCCAATTGGGCGTCTAGAATATCAATTTAATGTTGGTAAGACCTTTGGAGAAGTGCCTTATCCATTATTGGATGTAGCACCTGGGAATCAAACTAGGATTTATTCACAAACTAGGTTTAATCAGATGAATTATTTTGAGTTTGTATCAGATGAATATGCGTCCTTGTTTGTGGAACATAATTTCCAAGGATTATTTTTGAATCACCTGCCTTTATTTAGAAAGTTGAATTGGAGAGAGATTATTTCTTTTAAAGGGTTGTTTGGTAGATTTTCAAAGGTTAATAGTTATATAAAGGAAGACGCAAATGGTCGCTATGTAGTGACTGGTAGAGCTGATAATGATCAAGAGATAAAAGCATACGCTCCAAAAGATGGATATTTTGAAGTAGGGGCTGGGATTGATAATATTTTTAAGTTTATTCAAATTCAGGGAATTTGGAGACTTACAGAACTTGGACCTGATGGAGATCGAGATGAGGACTTTGGTTTGATGTTTGTCGCTAAGGTTCGGTTCTAAATACCCATTCATTGTAAAGTGATTTTAATGCCAACTTATTTAGTTGGCATTTTTTTTATTCTTCTCATTTTGATAACTTGAATAGTATATAATATTTAAGAAGAATGAAAATTAAAGAAGAATTTTTACATTTTATATGGCGTCATGCTATGTTTAATTCTCGCGAGCTTAGCGATGAACAAGGGCAAATTATTACAATTGTTGATAGGGGAATATATAATACGAATGCTGGTCCTGATTTCTTGGAAGCCAAGGTGAAAATTGGGAATGAGTTATGGGCTGGTTCAGTTGAGTTCCACATGAAACCGTCTGATTGGTTTCATCATAAGCATCATTTTGATGAGCGTTATGATAATGTAATATTGCATGTGGTATATTCATGTAATGGAGAAGATGAAATAATAAAAAAGTTAAATATTCCAACTTTAACTCTGAAGGGGTTAATTCCTAAAATTTATCTTACGAATTATTTAAAATTAAAATTTGAAAAGGGAAAATTACCTTGTTCATCCTATGTCAAAGGAATGGACAGATCTCTTTTGAATATCTATTATGAATCCCTTCTTGTTTCACGGTTCGAGTATAAGGTAAGTTCAATAACACAATTGTATAAAGAAAATAATTATGATTTAGCTGAAACTATATATCAAACATTGGCGCTAGCATGGGGGCTTAAAGTAAATAAATTGGCATTTTTAACTTTAGCTAGACGAGTGCCTTTTAAATTGGTAAGAAAGAATGGTTTGAGTAGAAATAAAATAGAAGCTATTTATTTTGGTCAAGCAGGATTGCTTCCTGAAGAAGAGGACAAGGATGTTACTATAAATACTTGGCAAAAAGACTATGACCATATAAAGAGACTATATGCTTTGGAATCCATGGAGAAAAGAGAATGGTATTTTCATAAATTAAGACCAAGAGCTTTCCCAACAATTAGGATCTCACTTTGGTCAAAATTTATGTTTATGGTTCCAGATTTGGGCGGGTTTATATCAGACTTTACATTAAAAGAGAGTAGCTTACTGCTTGGTAATTTGGATGTGAGTTCCTATTGGCGATCACATTATATGTTTGGGGTAAGTTCTATTTCGGGTAATAAGAAATTGGGAGCAAATGGGATCCGGAATGTATTGATCAATGCAATTATACCATTAAAGCTTTTTTTGTCAAGGCTGAATAGTATTAATCAAGATGTATGGGATTCGATATTGTTTGAATTGCCAAAATTGAAACCAGAAAATAATCAGATAACAAGGAAGATGGAGTCGAATGGCTTTAATAATTTCAATGTTTCAAATAGTCAAGCCATACTGCATTTACATCAGACCTATTGTATTTCAAAAAAATGTTTAAATTGCAGGATAGGAAACGAAATTATGCGCAGAAAGTGATAGAAAAAATTAGAAAATACATGGAATTTCAAGCTTTTGGAGTTTGTTCGCGTCTTGCAGACAGAATTGAAATGAAAGCAAGTACAGTAAGATTGTATTTTATCTACTTAAGTTTCATTGCTTTGGGTTCTCCGTTAATAGTTTATTTGGTTTTAATGTTTTTCCTTCGTTTGAAGGATTATGTCCGATCTCGTAAACCTTCAGTCTTCGATTTATAATTGCATGAGGAAAATTTTAAAACTAGGTGAGTTGCAACTCGCTGTACGATTAGTCCTATTTGTTCTTCTTTTAGGTACTGCTGGTTATATGGTAATCGAAAATTATAATTGGGTGGATGCCATTTATATGAGTGTGATTACTGTATCAACTGTTGGATTTGGAGAGGTTCAAAAATTATCATTGGAAGGGAAACTTTTTACAAGTTGTCTTATTATATTTAGTATTGGTACATACGCCTATGCGATATCTGCCTTCACTCGATATTTTGGGGATTATGAGCTATTAAAAAAATTAAAACAGAAAAGGGTGCAAAAGGAAATTACCAAATTGAAACAACACGTAGTAATATGTGGTTATGGACGAAATGGTAAGCAGGCGAGTAAAACGCTCAGGCTTCATGATAAGGATTTCGTAGTAATTGAAACTAACGCGGATTTAATTCCAATTATAAAGGAGGATGGATTTCCGCATACAATAGAGGGAGATGCAACGTCAGATATTATTCTAGAAAGTGCAAACTTAGAACATGCTTCTGCTCTTATTACCGCACTACCAAGTGATGCTTTGAATTTGTATGTTGTTCTATCAGCAAGACAAATAAATAAGGATTTGATCATTATTTCTCGAGCCTCAAGTAGTCAGTCTGTTAAAAAGCTTAGAATAGCCGGAGCTGATAATGTGATAATGCCAGATAAAGTGGGGGGATCTCATATGGCTAGTTTAGTAGTAACTCCGGATGTAGTTGAGTTTATTGAACATATAAGTGTAGGTGGTGGGAATAATATAAATCTGGAAGAGATTACCTTTTCAGAGATTCCAGAAAACTACAAATATAAAACCCTTCGCGAAATGAATATTCGTTACCAGACAGGCTGTACGGTAATTGGATTCAAAACGGAAGAAGGAGATTATGTAATTAATCCAAGTGCTGATACAGTATTAATTCAAGATAGTAAATTTTTTGTGTTGGGTACTCCAGAACAAATTAAAACACTAAATCAGGTATTCCTCTTAGAAAAAGTTTGATGAAGAAGGTGATGATAACAGGTGCAAATGGCCTGTTGGGACAAAAATTGGTTGATCTCTTGTCTCAAGATGATCAATATGATGTATTGGCAACAGCCAGAGGTGCGAATAGATTAAAGGTTGGTGATAAGGTTCATTACTCTAGTTTAGATGTAACTGATGAATTTGCTGTTAAAGAGTTAGTAGGGAGTTATTGTCCAGATGTTATTGTGCACACTGCAGCAATGACAAATGTAGATGCCTGTGAAGATAATATAGAGGAATGTGATTTATTAAATGTTCAGTCTGTTCGCTTCTTATCTGAAGCTATTTCAGGCACAGGGGCTCAATTGATACATATTTCAACTGATTTTATTTTTGATGGTTTGAGTGGTCCATATGATGAGAATGCAAAAGCAAATGCATTGAGTGTATATGGGCAGAGTAAATTGGATTCAGAGAATATTCTTACTAATTCAGACGTACATTATTGTATCCTGAGAACTATTTTGGTTTATGGAATTTTACCAGATCTATCTAGAAGTAATTTTATACTTTGGTCAAAATCAAATTTAGAGAAGAATAAGAACATAAACGTAGTGGATGATCAGTATCGATCTCCTACTTTGGCGGAAGATTTAGCTATGGCTTGTAAGTTGGCGATAGATAAAGAAGCCAAAGGAATTTATAATATTTCAGGTCCTGAAACTTTTAGTATCTTGGACCTCGTTAAATTTGTGGCTGATCATTGGAATTTAGATCATTCACTTATAGGAACTGTAACCACAGCTGAATTAGGGCAAAAGGCACACAGACCAGCCAGAACAGGTTTCGTTTTGGATAAAGCCCTTTCAGAACTAGCTTTTAAGCCCACCCCTTTCAAGGAGAGTTTAAAACTAATTGAACGACAATTAAATCGTGTTAACCAATCATCAAAATAAAAAACTATTTATGAAAAGATCGTTCTTACTTTCTTTATTTACGCTTATTCCATTATTGACTTGGGCAGAAGGAACTCAAAGTGCGTCTGAAAGAATCAATGACTGGTTTGGACGGGTGACTACTCCAATTGTGGATACCATTTTCTATTCGGTGCCTATTTCAGGTAAAAATATGCCTATCGTAATTATTGTTTTATTACTTGGGGCAATGTTTTTTACTTTTTATTTCAAGTTTATTAATGTACGTATGATTGGTACAGCAATAAAAGTTGTAAAAGGAGATTATGACGATTTAGATCATCATGATTTAAATGGCGAAAATGTACATAATGTAGATGGAGATAATCCAGATACAGTAAAGATTGAAAGTGCAGAAGGTGAAGTTTCACATTTCCAAGCGTTAACTGCGGCCTTGTCTGCAACAGTTGGTTTAGGGAATATTGCAGGGGTAGCAATTGCAATTGCTATTGGTGGTCCTGGGGCTACCTTTTGGATGATATTAGCTGGTCTTTTGGGGATGGCTTCCAAATTTGTAGAATGTACTCTAGGTGTAAAATATAGAGATGTTGGTGAGGATGGAACGGTGTATGGTGGACCAATGTATTACCTTACAAAAGGATTGAAGGAGAAAGGAATGGCGGGCCTAGGAAAGGTGTTAGCTATTTTCTTTGCTATTATGTGCGTTGGAGGATCATTTGGTGGAGGGAATATGTTCCAAGCCAATCAAGCTGCTGCTCAGTTTATCCAATTGATGGGGATTCAAGATACAAATGCAGGCCTGTATTTTGGAATTTTAATGGCAGTATTAGTTGGTATAGTTATTATTGGAGGAATTAAGCGAATTGGTCAGGTGACAGAAAAAGTTGTTCCGTTTATGGCTGTAGTTTACGTAGGTGCAGCCTTGTTGATTTTGGGAATGAACTTTTCGGCTATACCACAGGCTTTTGGATTAATTTTCGAAGGAGCATTTTCTCCAGGGGCTACATTTGGTGGTTTTATTGGAGTATTGATTGTAGGTTTTCAGCGTGCTGCATTTTCAAATGAAGCTGGTGTAGGTTCAGCTGCTATTGCTCATTCTGCAGTAAGAACAAAATATCCGGCTAGTGAAGGAATCGTTGCCTTGCTAGAGCCTTTTATTGATACAGTGGTTATTTGTACTATGACGGCTTTGGTGTTGATCATTACAAATATCAAACATGGATTGTTCAGTTATGGTAACCTAGATGGAGCAAATAACGTTATCATGAATGGAGGAGAGCATATAGGAGGTGTAGATCTAACTTCTATAGCTTTTGATTCTGCAATTCCTCATTTCTCAATTATCCTTACTATTGCCGTTATCTTGTTTGCATTTTCAACTATGCTTTCTTGGTCATATTATGGACTTCAAGCTTGGAAATACCTTTTTGGTAAAGGAAAGCTATCGGATATGCTATATAAAATTGTATTTTTATGTTTCATAGTAATCGGATCGTCTGCAAGTTTGGGAGCTGTAATAGGATTCTCAGATGCAATGATCTTCGCTATGGTATTTCCTAATGTAATAGGATTGGTTATTCTTGCGCCTAAGGTAAAGGTTGAATTGGATAAATATCTTGAATTAATAAAGTCCAAAAAATAGGACTTAATAACATATAATATGTTTTGGAGAGAATTGAAATCCTTCTTTTATTTCAGACCGAAAGAAAAAAGGGGGATTTTGGTTCTCTCTTTTTTTTGTCTCCTAATAGCTGGTTGGAGGCTTCGGTTTAGTTTTGTAGAAGGAGGAGTGAAAGAGGAGGTTGTTCTGATTAGTGAAGAAGTATTATTGGATACGTTTCCCTGTATCGACTTGTCGTTGTCCAATCATACGGAACTTGCTAATTTTGGATTGTCAGAAAAGCAAATTAGAACTATAGAAAATTTTCAGACAAAGGTTCGGCCAATTAATAGCTTTGATGATTTGTATAGTCTTTACCATTTTGATAGTTCAGTGGTTGAGAGGTTGGGGAGTTCACTGCTTTGGGAGAAGGTGGAATTAGTTGAAGAGAGAAGGCTATTGAATTTAAATATGATGTCCTCAAAAGATTTCCAAAAGGAGTTGAGTTTATCGACTAAGGTTTGTAATCGGATTGTTGCTTATCGGAAGGTACTAGGAGGATTTTATGATCTAGATCAGTTATGTGAAGTGTATTATTTCCCTTGTCGTAAAATACAGGTGTTTAGCACAGGGGAAATTGAATTAGCCTATTCAAAGGTGAAACAATTGTCACTAAATAATAGTACCTTTGAGACGCTTTCAAAACACCCTTATATAAAAAAGGAACAAAGCAAAGCGATAATTAAATTCAGATCAGAAAAAAATCATCTGATGAAACCCATTGATCTGAAAAAGATAAAAAGCTTTTCAAAAGCTGAGATTAAAAAGTTAATACCATACTTAAGTGATTAAAGCAGATCTTCAAGATTTATTATTGGCCAATCTAAGGGATATTAAAGATTTTCCAAAGCCAGGAATTGTATTCAAAGATATTACCCCATTATTATCTAATCCAGAATGTGTATCAGCAGTTGTTGATTCCATGATTACGGAGGTAGAAAATTTTGATCCGGAAATAATAGTAGGGATTGAAAGTCGAGGGTTTATATTGGGGGGTATTTTAGCTTCTAAATTGGGGATACCTTTTGTACCGCTACGAAAGTCTGGAAAATTACCTTTCACCACCTACAAGGAGTCTTATGGGTTGGAATACGGAGAGGATAGCTTGGAGATACATACTGATGCAATACCCAAAGGTACACGCGTCTTGATTCATGATGATGTATTAGCTACTGGAGGAACAGCACTAGCAGCAACAAAGCTATGCAAAAGAGCAGGAGCAGGAGAATTGGCTTTTGTTTTTTTGATGGAATTATCTTTTTTGTCTGGTCGCGAAGAGTTATCAGCTTATTCAAATAAAATTGTATCAACCCTTAACATTTCCTAAATGAATTTTGAACAATCGGAAACACAACAAATGATTGCGGAATCTATCCGTGATTTTAGTAATGTACATATTCGTCCAGATATGATGGATTGGGATAATAGTCAAGAATTCCCTGTTCATATATTTAAAAAATTAGGCGAGCTTGGTTTTATGGGAGTATTGGTTCCAGAAGAGTATGGAGGATCTGGTTTTGGGTATAATGAATACATCACTGTGGTTGATGAAATTTCTCAGGTTTGTTCTTCTATAGGTTTATCTGTTGCTGCTCATAATTCATTATGTACGGGGCATATATTACAATTTGGTAATGAAGAGCAAAAAAAGAAGTGGCTGCCAAAATTGGCAACTGCTGAATGGATTGGAGCTTGGGGCTTAACGGAACACAATACGGGATCAGATTCTGGAGGAATGAGTACAACGGCTGTTCGAGATGGAGATCATTGGGTGATAAATGGAGCGAAAAATTTCATCACTCATGCAATCTCTGGAGATGTAGCTGTAGTAATAGTTCGTACTGGTGAGAAAGGAGATTCACACGGAATGACTGCCTTTGTTGTAGAAAAGGGAACTCCAGGTTTTTATTCTGGAAAGAAGGAGGATAAACTCGGTATGAGAGCTTCTGAGACGGCAGAATTAATTTTTGATAACTGTCGTGTTCCTCATGGAAATATATTAGGGCAGGAGGGAGAAGGTTTTATTCAGGCGATGAAGGTTTTGGATGGAGGTAGAATTTCTATTGCTGCATTGAGTTTGGGGATAGCAAAAGGAGCTTATAATGCTGCTTTGAAATATTCAAAAGAAAGAGTACAGTTTGGAAAGCCAATTAGTGAATTTCAAGCTATAAGTTTCAAATTGGCAGATATGGCAACCGAAATAGAGGCTTCAGAATTGATGATTTATCAAGCGGCCTATTTGAAAATGGAAGGATTGAAATGTACTAAGCAATGTGCCATGGCTAAGTATTATTCTTCAGAGGTGGCTTGTAGGACTGCTAATGAAGCAGTTCAAATATTTGGAGGTTATGGATATACCAAAGATTTCCCAGTTGAGAAGTTTTATAGGGATGCAAAGTTATGTACAATAGGTGAAGGAACTTCAGAAATGCAAAAAATTGTAATTTCTAAACATATTTTGAGGTAGTTAGTTTTCTTTTATTTAAAAAGTTCTATATTTGCAGCTCGATTTGGTATCAAAACACCAAACATAGAAGAAAAAAAATATCGTACGATACTTTAATAAAGAGGAATTACTATGATTATCATACCAGTTAAAGAAGGCGAAGCTGTAGAGAGAGCACTAAAACGTTTTAAGAGAAAGTTTGACAAGACAGGTACTATGAAGAGATTACGTAAGCGTAAGCAATTCACGAAAAAATCTGTTATTCGTAGAGAACAAATCTTAAAGGCTGCTTATGTACAGCGTCTAAGACAAGAAGAAGAAGCTTAAATAGTATCTCCTTTAGATATTAAAGACAACTAAAATTTGTAATTTTAGTTGTCTTTTTTTTTGCCCTAATTTTTTTTGAACTGAATAATACATTATTGCATGAATAACCCATTCGAATCTTTTCTAACCTATTTATTTAAGGAGCGGAACTATAGTGAGCATACGTTGGGTGCTTATCGTAGGGATTTGATGCAATTCAATCTGTTTCTAAAGGATAATTTTGAGATAGGTGTGGTTGAGGTTGAGAAAAAGCAAATTCGTCATTGGTTGATTCATTTGTATGAGAAAGGATTTGTTGAGGTAACTATCAATAGGAAATTGGCTACGCTAAAGAGTTATTATAATTTTTTGGTTATTATAGAAGAGAGAAGTTCGAATCCTGCTCGTCTGGTTAAGAGTTTAAAGACGCCGAGTAGATTACCGATTAATTATAATCAAAAGGAAATGGATCGAGTTTTAGCTCCGAGTTTATTTTCAGATGATTTTTCTGGTATTCGAGATTATGGTGTTCTGTTGTTGTTTTATACGACGGGACTAAGGAGGGCTGAATTGATAGGTTTGGAATTGAAGGATGTGGATTTGGGTCGTGCGGAATTAAAAGTTTTAGGAAAAGGGATGAAGGAAAGAGTATTGCCTATGATTCCTGAAATGGTTCAAATTTTATATAAGTATTTAAGTTTGAGAAAAGAAGCATTTCCATGTTCCTGTCAAAGCTTATTTTTGACCAATAAGGGCAATAAATTATACCCCAAATTTGTTTATAATTTAGTAAAACACTACCTTAGTGTAGGCGTGATTGGAAAGGTGAAAAGTCCTCATAAGTTGCGTCACAGTTTTGCAACACACCTGTTAGATAGTGGTGCGGAGATCAATTCTATTAAGACTATGTTGGGTCATTCGAGTTTGTCGGCTACTCAAATATACACGAATCACTCCGCTGAAAAATTGAAACGAATATATAAATCATATCACCCCCGTGGTGAAAAATAGATGGAGGTTAATTATGAAAGTAAATTATCAGTCAGTAAATTTTAATGCAGATCAGAAGTTATTAGATTTTATCCAGAAGAAGTTGGATAAATTAGATGTATTTTATGATCATATTGTAGATGGTCATGTTTATTTAAGAGTTGAAGGGTCATCTGAGAGAGATAATAAAGTGTGCGAGATTAAATTAAATATACCTGGAAAAGACTTGATGGCTACTAAGCAATGTAAGTCTTTTGAAGAGGCTGCAGACCTTTCAGTTGAGGCCTTGAGAAGAGCTTTAGTGAAGCACAAAGAAAAGGTTAGAAGTTAATTGTTAGAAAAATCTATCACATTGTTTGTTTGTAATTAAATGTTTTATAAATTTGCAGTCCCATAAGCAATTGTGGGACTGTTTTTTTATGCCGATATAGCTCAGCTGGCTAGAGCAGCTGATTTGTAATCAGCAGGTCGT
>MAAC01018295.1_pt1 | contig 130996 bp, 119 predicted proteins | sample 1115981 | NCBI WGS metagenome assembly MAAC01 (sample SAMN04961126, study PRJNA320927) | seawater metagenome | isolation source: sample BD02T64 sea water enriched with oil for 64 days | place: USA:Gulf of Mexico | collected 2013-07-27
TTAAAAACAGGATCATTTTCCACGGGGTTGTACGATCTTGCCAATGTGTCATGCTAACCATACTTTTTGCCATTCTATCTTGCTCATGACTAACAAAACCCAAGCACCTTCTTTGGAACTATCTAGCAATGAAAAAGAAGTAAGTGAGTTACAAGAAATTCCTGGTGTATCTGAGATAACCGCTTCATTGGTGAGCCAATTGGAAACCGACGTTAAAAATGCGAATTCATGGGTTGCATTTGCCGGTATGGATACCAGCGTACGTCAAAGTGGCACCTGGAAAGGCAAAGGAAAAATGACCAAGAGAGGCAACCCTTATTTACGAAAACGATTGTACAATGCTGCATGGGGCGCAATGATGCACGATGAACACTTCAAAGCATACTATGACCAATTACGAAGTAGAGGCCGAGGATACGTTGAAGCACTATGCATCATCGCTAAGAAAATATTAAGGATTGCATATCAAGTAAGGGTGAATCATATAAAATATGATCCAAAAATCGCTTTTTCAGCTTAAATATTTGACAAAAGCTTATAACAGGCATCCCATCATGCTTTTGGATGGGATCTCCTCCAGTTTCGAAGTGGCGTTAAAAGTCACTATTGAAACACGAACGACAGTTTGCAGCTATACTTATTCATGAATTTGAAAAGGACTTCAATAATGAAACAACCTGCGATCTATATCATAACAAACAGCACACACTCCGTTTTGTATATCGGAGTAACTAGTAATTTAATTCAACGAATTTTCCAACATAAAGAAAAGCTTATTGATGGCTTTAGTAAACGGTACAACTTATTTAAGTTAGTTTATTTTGAATTATATGAAGATATGAATAGTGCAATCCAAAGAGAAAAGAGGCTTAAAATTTGGCAAAGAAGTTGGAAGGAAAGACTTATTCGAAAAGCAAATCCACAATGGAAGGATTTATATCAAGAGCTATTTTAATTCCGTTTTAGTCACAGTTTGCATCAGGAGATCCCACCCAAAAATATGGTGGGATGACGGTGTGAATTTTCGAAAGTTGTAGGGTTGAATATCGCTCGCAGCGGTCGGTCACGACCATTAAAAACTTGAGTTTTTACAATAACACCATGTATTGTTGAGTTACGAATAATTAAAGTCTGCCACGGGCATATTGAGCGATAACCAGTCGTTGACGAGTTAAACAAAAACACCGATTTTTAACTCATTTAATGTAAATACGTGTATCCACTGAATAATATTTAGAAAATGAAGGTAAATTAATCATGGATGAAAAAAAACGAAGTCCTTTATGGATTTTAAAATTGTTAGTCGCCACATATTTAACTTCTACATAGTCGTATTTTCATTGACTGCACTTTCAATGCTGTTTGTAGGTACCGTCATTTCGAGTGTGATTTTTCCTAATCTATTGCCTTATATACTTATTGGAATGATATTTGTGTATCCTTACGTAAAAAGACATTTAAAGTAATCCATACGAGTTAATCACTAGGCTATAATGAGTGAACAGCAGCCAATAAAGCATTGACGAATTAGCATCACTAACTGGTAGGATTTGCCTTTTTACAGCTTTGATATAATGTGGAACTGAAAATGGTTAAACTGGCGCATCAAAACCCTTTACCAAGAGACGCTTTTACAGGTAAACTTGTAATGGAAAAACACCAAGTAGTCATTTCTACTAAATAGAATCATCGGAAAATAATTGATTATGAACAAAGATTTTATCCTTCAACGGATATGCATTTTTTCAGGGAAAGAAATAGATCCTAACTCTGAAGAACAAGTTATCAATATATTAAGGGATAAATTTAATATTCACTTACCGCAGAGGCGAACACTGGACGAATCACTTTCCTCGTCAGGCAGTGGGCATGAAATTGTTAATTTGATTTTACGATATCGTACCGAAAGTTAATCATAACGGAAACTCTTTAAATTGCGGATTCCGAAACTTTAACCAACAACACGAAAAGGAAAAAAACGCCGGTTTAGAGTGAGCCTTTTTGTGTTGTTGGATTAGTCTGAATTTTATCTTACCAAATCACAAATAGAGCCATATTTAAACTGACAAGTTAGTGGTATTAGCTGAGCCCGAACATTGTTCACCCTATTACCGCTCCTGGCACAAACGGTAATATGACAAACGTTTGCTATATACTCCGATCTTTACAATATAAGCTATTTACTCACTTTCATTCGCGGTACAATGGTGTATTAAAGCATGCTGGTTAATACTGGCTTACTTCTACTGTAAAGTGAGTGCCTTTTGGCATCGTCAGATAACCCTATAAGAGCTAAATAACTTAATGACACCCTATTCAAATATTGCCGAATTAATTGAAACGTTAGAGTTGGAAATAAAATCACTTACCGATAAAATTACTACCTTGAAACAAGAGCCACAGAGCTTTAATGAACAAGTTATTTTTAAGTATATTGATACTGGTAGTACGGGTAAGACAAAAGATTTTGTTAGATCGTTAGGGGTGAAATCGGCGCGTGGCTCACTATTCTCATCTGGTGATGTGAGCAAATTAATCAAAGACGGTGCCGATGATATTTCATCTGAGTTACTTGCTATAGCGCGAAAAGTGGTCAGTATGAAAAAGAAAAACGGCATGCATCGTTAATTAGCACTACAATTTACAATGGCAAGGAAATAAATTAGGTGTTTGGTACGATCATGCATCAGCCAAAGATAGCGACAAGGAGTTCAAACGGACAAATTGTAGTTGACTAATAATCTTAGCCAACTACAATTTGCCGCTTAAGGTGGCTCAACTAGATTCAAGTTCTGATTTTGTAATGGTGATAGCAAATCAGATTTATATTTTTCACCAAAGATAAAGAGAGCGTTATGAGTAAAGGTACAGTTAAGTGGTTTAATGCCGATAAAGGTTTCGGATTTATTACTCCAGAAGACGGAAGTAAAGATTTGTTTGTTCATCATTCAGAAATTCAATCAGGCGGTGAATACGCGACATTGAATGACGGTCAAGCCGTTGAGTTTGAAGTGGGTCAGGGACAGAAAGGCCCATGTGCAAATAAAGTTGTTGCTGTTTAAGCGATAGCACATTAAGTAGGTAAGCGGATGCGCTACGCGCACTCGCTTACCTATGCTTTATCGATAGAAAAACTAATCTAAACTTCCACTTCAGAACTAGAGATTTATGTCTCTTTTGTGACATTTTTGTCATGCCTTAATCGTGCGCGCAATTTACTTAACAACTTGAAAAGATTAAAGTTTTCATAGAGTGCAGCTGCGGACGCTGAGAGATTTAATGCTGAAAGCAACTTATGTACTTTCCAGTCATGAGCAATCAATTGAACGATTACAGTATTATTACTTTATTAACCTCGATTTTGCAAAGTGGCGACCTTCTCATCATGGCACCTTTGAGCCGAACATAGTTGACGTAACTAATTGAAAAGATTCATGTCACATTTGATTAAAAAGTGCATTGTTACATGCGTGCCGGCAAATCATTAAGAAAGCGCATTCTATCAATTCAACTAACTAAAATAGTGGAAGGCTAAAATGAGCAATTTAGTTTCATTTCCTGGAACAAAAACTTGTAACCTTGAAAAGGTAGGTGGTAAAGGCTATTCACTGGTAAAAATGGCACATGCTGAACTGCCAGTTCCGCCTGGTTATATATTGACCATAGATTTTTTTGAACCCTGGTTTAAACAGGTACAGGCTTCATCAACTTGGTTAGAGCTAACCAGTGACAATCAACCATTGTGGTCAAAGATTTGCGAACAATTAAAGCATCAGTGTCATTCGTTTTCTTTTGATGCACAGCAACAACATGCCATCGATGAACTTTATCTTAAACTTAAACTTAATGTTAAAAACAAGGGGGCAAAATCCTTGTTTGCTGTTCGTTCATCATCTCCAGAAGAAGATATGGCGACAGCTTCATTTGTCGGTGGTTATGAAACCCGACTGGGTGTCAGTATTGAAGTCATGGAAGAAGCAATACGTCACTGCTTTGCATCTTGTCTCGATGAACGCGTTTTTATTTACAAGCAAGCCAATCAACTTGACCTTTTCACTCCGAGTATCGCTTTGGTCATTCAACAGCAATTGGACAGCGATGTATCTGGAGTCATGTTTTCACTTAATCCGTTGACAAATGATTATGATGAAGCCGTTATCGATGCGAATTGGGGGCAGGGCGAGTCTGTAGTTTGCGGATTAGTAACACCAGATAATTTTATTATTGATAAAGTAAAACGAAATGTCTTAAACAAAAAATTAGGCAGTAAACAGACTTCTATCTGGCTAGATCAGCAAGGTGGACTGATAGAAAAAAAGCAACATAGAACCGATGAATTTTGCCTCAGTGAAAATAGACTTTCGGAGCTCACCGATATAACTTGTCAAATCGAGTCGCTGTATGGTCGTCCCATGGATATTGAATGGTCTTATGCAAATGGCCAGCTGTATATTCTCCAAGCCCGACCCATAACTACTTATGTTCCTCTCGCAAAAGAAATGCAAACTGAACCTGGTGAACCAAGACGATTGTACCTTGACGCTGCATTATCGAAAGGCATGACCACAAATACGCCGATGTCACCTTTAGAATCTGACTCTGGCAGCGCGCAACTTATCTCTGTTTTAGAAAAGATTTTGTCCATCGATTTATGCCCCAAAAATGGTTTGGTATTTTTTTCTGGCGGGCGTATGTATATGAATCTTTCTAATATGTTTTGGCTGACTAGTGCCAAAAAAATGTCAAAGGTTAACGCTGCAAATGATAACTTGATGGCAGAAATTTTAGATAACGTGGACGATGAACAATATCGAGCCAACAATAAACCTGCTTGGATTCGATTGAGTAACTTATGGGGCATGTTTAAAATTATTTGGATGACCAAGAGCTGTATTTGGATGTTCTTAAAGTCTATGTTTTTTCCTGAACGTGCGTTTAAATCTTATCGAAAGTCAACAGAAGCATACCATAATACCTTTACTCATGATTTAGACTATACATTGTCCTTGCAACAATTTCGCCTGACATAATCAGTGCAAATGGCGAAACAAATGTTTCGCGTGACTCTGGGGGGCTGAGTGCAGCCTTAACCGCATTGGCATTAATCAAGCCAGTCGTCGGTAAAAAATCTAAAGAGAATGCCGCTTTAGCAGAAAAACTCCTTTTCGGCTTTACTGGGAATGTAGTGGTAGATATGGGGATTGCACTTTATCAGTTGACCAAATTATTAACTCCCAAAGATTTTGAAGATTTGAGCCAATTGAGTGCACGCATCAAAAATCGTGACATGCCTGGTGAATTCTTAACATCATGGGATGATTTCATGGCGACCTATGAGGCACGCGGCCCGCTTGAAATGGACCAAGCTAGCCCCCGTTATGGCGATGATCCCATGCTTGCATTAAGGCAGATGTCTTTCATGATTGGAGATAACAATAGCTTTAATCCAGAGCTCGCTCATCAACGGCAAGTAAAAGAGAGACAAGAAGCCTTCCAACAATTAATGACGCGTTTAGGTTGGTTTGAAAGACGACTACTGGGCCGTGCACATCGTATTATAGAGTTATTTGCGGGTGTTCGAGATACACCCAAACATCAAGCTGTTCTCTTTAATTATGCCATGAGAAAACGCGCTTTGATCGAGGGGGAAGAGTTACAAAAAACAGGCCGGCTCGATTGTGCCGAACAAATATTCGAGCTGACATTGAGTGATATCGAAAAGGCAAAAGAACAGCCATTATTGGATCTCAATCTTTTACGTGAGAAACACACCCAATTTCTCAAACTGCTAAAATACCAGGTAACAGAATTTCCACAAATCATTGATTCACGTGGAAGGATTTTACGTCCAGCACCGAAAAAAGAAAAACCGAATGAGATCTGCGGTATGCCAGTATCTCCATGCGTGGTGAATGGCAGAGTAAAAGTACTAAGAACACCACATGAAAAAACCATTGATGAAGGAGATATCTTAGTCGCTTATACTACAGATCCCGGCTGGACCCCTTTATTTGTCAATGCCGCAGCCATCGTACTCGAAGTGGGCGGTGTGTTGCAGCATGGCGCTGTAGTTGCTCGTGAATATGGTAAACCTTGTGTAGTCGGTGTAGACAGAGTGGTAACTAAGCTTCAAGACGGACAACAGGTAGAAGTCGATGGTTTTACCGGTGTTATTCGGTTGCTTTCCTAGAAAACGTATCGTTGGAAATACCAATTCGGATATGAATAATACTCTTATAGTGCCTTGTCTATAATCGATTTCATCTCTTTGGCCAGTAAGGGTTGTGCTGCTTTCGTCGGGTGTATGCCATCGCCTTGCATCAAGGTTGGATCGGTTGCTACCACTTCAATAAAAAATGGTAACAGTGGTGAGTTAGTTTGTGTGGATACGTTGCTAAAAACCTTGCTAAACATTTTACTGTATCTTGGTCCATAGTTGGGTGGAATACGCACTTTTGAGATCAGAACTTTGATGTTTTTAGCTTGTGCTAATTCAATTATTTGTAACAAGTTATTTTCAATCAGCTTAGGTGGAAAGCCTCTAAGGCCATCGTTTCCGCCCAATTCTATCAATAAATAATCAATCTTGTTTTTCGCTAAAATACCCGGCAGCCTAGCTAAACCGCCACCTGTAGTTTCACCACTGATGCTGGCATTAATAATTCTATAGCTGGCGTTTTCCGTTTCAAGCTGATTATTTAGTAACACAACCCAGCCATCTTTCTCTTGCATCCCGTAACTTGCACTGAGACTATCACCTAATAGTAAAATTGAATGATTGGCCGACACGTGTAGTGCAAACGTAGTGCTGAAGATAATTAATAATGTAAGAGCTAACTTGTTGAACATGAATACTAAACCTGATCTTAAAGCAAAAAATGAACCTGAAACCATTTTAGAATGTCGCAATGTAACCAAGTCGGTAAACACGGCGAGTAATAAAACGGATGAAAAATCTTTAACTATCCTGAAAGCAATTGATATGCAAGTCAAGTCCGGAGAGAGTATTGCCATCATCGGGGCATCGGGCTCTGGCAAAACTACGTTATTATCCTTACTTGCCGGGTTGGATTTACCTTCTTCGGGTGAAATTTATCTGAAAGGCCTGGCGTTGCATCAATTTGATGAAGAACAGCGCAGTAAAGTAAGGGCTGACCATGTTGGCTTTATCTTTCAGTCGTTTTTATTGATAAACAGTTTAACCGCTCTCGAAAATGTGATGTTACCGGCCGAGCTTGCCAATGATGACAATGCCAAACTAAAAGCCATGACCATGTTGGAAAAAGTAGGCTTGAGTGACAGGGTAGAGCATTACCCGTCACAACTCTCCGGTGGCGAGCAGCAGCGGGTTGCCATTGCCCGAGCGTTTATCTCAAATCCTGATATTTTATTTGCCGATGAACCCACAGGTAATTTAGACAGCAAAACCGGGGAAACCATTACCGAGTTGTTATTTCAGTTAAACCAGCAACAAGGCACTACTTTAGTCCTGGTTACTCATGACACGAAATTGGCTGTGCGCTGTCAAAAACAATTGACGATGGACGCGGGGGAGTTTATCCAGCCGTCGGGTGCCGCGCTTGAGCAACTTACCATCAATTCAGTTAAGGCGGGTTAGCATGCCGGTTTGGATCAAACAATCACTGCGGTTATTTCGTCATGAATTAAAACGTGGTGAATTAACCATTATATGCTTTGCCATTATTTTAGCCGTGGCCTCGGTGTTTTCATTATCTGGGTTTTCGGCACAAATTAAATCGGCGCTGATTAATGAAAGCAGTAGTTTTATTGCCTCTGACCGAGTATTGCAATCATCAAGACCGGTAGATACGGAGTTTCTCAACAAGGCAGTGCAATTACAACTGGATAATGCGCAAGTCATGTTATTTTCATCGATGGTTTTTGCTGGTGATGAAATGCAACTCGCATCTGTTAAGGCTATCAGTAATGGTTACCCTTTGCGGGGAGAGTTATTGATCAATGATCGTAATTCTTCGGCAATTAATGCCATGCACGCACCACCTGTCGGTAGTGCTTGGGTACACTCCTCATTGCTCGATAAATTGGCGATTAAACTGGGCGACAGCATAGAGCTTGGTGCTACAACCTTTACCGTTGCCGGCACGATAAACAAAGAGCCTGATGCATCTTTTAGTGTATTTACCCAGGGGCCGAGAGTTTTTATTAATTTAAACGATGTTGAAAAAACTCAAATAGTACAACCTGGCAGCAGGCTAACGTACCGTTATTTATTTGCCGGAAGTGAGCAAGCCATTGATGAATACGAGCAGTGGGTCAAACCGCAAGTAAATGAGACTCAGCGCTGGTACGATATCAAAAGTCAGCAAACGCCATTGGCCAATGCCTTAAACCGAGCCGAGAAATATCTGTCACTGGCAAGTATGTTGGGGATCATTTTGGCCGCGGTTGCGGTGTCTGTGGCCAGCAGACGCTATGGTCAACGTCATCAACCTATGGTGGCAGTATTTAAAGCGATGGGGGCCAACAAATCGCACATACGCAAGTTATACATGTTGCACTGGAGTAGCCTGTCAGTATTCTCTATTGTGATCGGTTTATTTCTTGGCTTTGTCTTGCAATCCATCGGCTTAATGATGATGGCAGGCTATTTACCACAAACTTCGTCAGCATCCTCACTTTATCCAATGTTAGTTGCGGTTAGCACCGGCGTAATATGTGCGTTTGCTTTTGCCATTGCGCCAATGAAATCGTTAATCGCAACACCAGTATTAACGGTGATCCATGGCTTTAGTAAGCTGGATAGCAAAAAAGGCATCATTGCCAATATTCCCCCGTTCATTGCGGTGTTCGCCTTGTTATTGATATTTTCACGCGATTGGATGCTGTCTTTGGCACTGATGGCAGGTGGTGGGGTGATCATTGGTATTTTGTTGCTATTTGGCCATTTACTGGTAAATGCTGGCCGCTCGGCAGGCAGTCAGGCCGGGCAAGGGTTTCACTTGGCCATGGCGAACTTAAAACGTCGCGGCAAACAAAATAATGTACAACTGGTCAGCTTTACCATCGCAATCATGCTGTTGCTATTAATGTTGGTGGTGAGAAACGATCTCATTGATGAATGGCAATCTCAGTTGCCTGACAACACGCCAAATCAGTTTTTAGTCAACGTAAATAAATCTCAGGTTACTGAAGTTGAACAATTTCTCAGTATTAACCAAATGCAGGCGAGCGATCTATACCCCATTGTGCGTGGCCGCTTAACCGCCATTAATGATGAGAAGCTTGCTAAAAAGGCCAGCAAAGAAGAAACCGATAACAGCGATCAAGGCCGAGAGAGTATTGGCCGTGAGTTGAATATGACCTGGCACAGTGAATTACCGAAAGGCAATGTTGTCGTTTCCGGTCACTGGTTTGGCGCTGAAGATGGGTTGGCTCAGGTCTCCATCGAGTCTCAAATTGCCGAACGGTTAAATGTTAAAGTGGGGGATGAATTAAGTTTTCAAATTGGCAGTGAGTTAATTCAATTGCCGGTTACCAGCATTCGCGAAGTTGACTGGCAGTCGATGCAACCAAACTTTTACATGATATTTTCTGATAACGTACTGGCCGATTTTCCGGCAACCTATATCACTTCTATTCATGTGCCAATGGATAAAAAGCGAGCGATTCAGCAATTTTTAGCACAGTACCCAACCATAAGTGTGATTGATGTCGAAGCGATGATATCTCAACTGCGCTCAGTGATTGGACAAGTATCTTTGGCTATCGAATTCATCTTGGTACTGGTAGTTATCGCTGGTTCTTTAGTGTTGGTGGCACAAGTGCAAGCGAGCATGGAAGAGCGTGAGCGTGAACTGGCAATTTTAAGAACCTTAGGTGCCAGTGGCCGCTTATTAAAATCGGCGACGGTATTAGAGTTTGTTATTTTGGGGGCGATAGCCGGGTTTTTAGCCAGTGTGGCCATGGAAATTGCGGTATACGTGTTACAAAGCAAAGTGTTTGAAATGACCCCTTCATTGCATTTAAATTACTGGTTGCTGGGGGTAGTCTTAGGTGGTGCCTTTGTTGGCGGCGTGGGGTTATTGGCATGCTGGCGCTTGCTGAATTTATCCAGTTTGACCTTGATCAGGCGTACCCTGTAAGTTTATATAAACGTTAGCTTTTCAGTAAATGATGTAAGGCAGACTGTAAATTGGGATGGGTAAATTTAAAGTTTGCCAGGAGTAATTTCTCGGGTATGACTTTTTGACCATACAAAAATAAATCGGCCATTTCGCCAAACAAAATACGTAACACAAACGCTGGCATGGTGGCCAAATTAGGCCGATGTAAGGTTTTTGCCAAAATTTGACAAAACTCTTGGTTGGTTACCGGTTTTGGCGCCGTTAAATTAAAATGGCCCTGACATTGTTGGTTGTTCAATAAAAAATCAATGGCATTGACCATATCCTCAATATGGATCCAGGACATAAACTGAGTTCCCGTTGAAAACCGGCCACCTAAACCAAATTTAAAAGCAGGTAACATTTTTTTTAACGCGCCTTTGTTTTTATCTAAAACAATGCCAGTTCTTAATATACATACGCGGGTTTTGTGTTGGCAAAGTAGCGATTTTTCTTCCCACACTTTGCAAATTTTATGGCTAAATTCAGGATAGACATCAGTCCATTGTTCGGTAATGGTTTCGTTACCTTGTCGACCATAAAAACCGACGGCAGAGCCTGAAATAAACGCGTTGGGCGGGGTGGTTGAATCGTTGATTAATTTACTCAATTGATTGGTTAAATTCCAGCGACTGTGACAAATGTTATGTTTTTGCTTCTGGCTCCAACGTTTTTCGGCTATGGGTTCACCGGCAAGATTAATTACCGCCTGGTAGTCATCGAGATTTTTTAAAGAGTTTAAAGATGAAATAACATTGACCTTAGCATCATTGCCAAAACGAGACGTTAAATCGCCAGTCTGACGACTAAGCACGTCAAACTGATATTTTGAGCTAAATTTGTTAATGAAGGTCGAGCCTATCAGGCCGGTGCCTCCAGTCATTAATATTTTCATGCTGAAGTCGCTTAGCTAACAAGTTAATGGTTACTGTTAATTTTAGCTGAAATATACCCGTTCCACTTCAACATGCTGAAATCTGCATTTTGAGGTGGAACGGGTATATACAGGCGCAACGGGTGTTATTTCGGGATAATTTTGTTACTGTAGCTTTAATAAAAAATAAAGAGTTTTCTCATGGACTTAGCAGTAAAACATAGCGGAATTGTTAAAGTATTAATTATTTTAGCCTCTCTGGTTATCATCATGGCGGGGATCAAAACTGCCAGTAATCTATTGATCCCCTTTTTACTCTCATTGTTTATCGCCATTATCTGCAATCCGTTAATCAATAAAGCGGCAGAGTATAAAGTGCCTAAAATTATCGCGGTAATTCTGGTTATCGGGTTATTCGTGGTGATAGGCATGTCTCTGGCTTCATTAATTGGCAACTCCTTAACCGAATTATCAACTCTGATGCCAGAATATAAGGCACAACTGACGAAAGGTTTCGCCGGGCTTATCGACAGGTTGGCCGATCACAACATTAAGGTAGATTCAAAAATATTGATGCAATATTTAGATCCTGCTGCGGCAATGGGTTTTGCCACCGATATGTTATCGAGCTTTGGTAATATTATGGCGAATCTGTTTTTGATCTTGATCACTGTGGTGTTCATGTTATTTGAAGCATCCAGTATTCCGGCTAAGTTGCATTTAGCCTTGAAAGATCCACAAATGAAAATGCAACAAATTGATAAATTTCTAAGTTCGGTAAATAAATACATTGCGATCAAAACCTGGGTCAGTATTGCCACCGGTTGTTTAGTCAGTTTAATGTTGTGGATCATCGGCCTAGACTTCTTTTTGCTGTGGGGCGTTTTAGCTTTTTTACTCAATTACATCCCTAACATAGGTTCGATCATTGCTGCGGTACCGGCAGTATTATTGGCGTTGCTTCAGCTTAACCCTGCCGCTGCTTTGGCAATTGCGGGCGGTTTTATGCTGATTAATACTGTGATGGGCAACGTGGTTGAACCTCGATATTTAGGCAAAGGCTTAGGTCTATCAACCTTAGTCGTGTTTTTATCTTTGATATTTTGGGGCTGGTTATTGGGTACTGTCGGCATGCTGTTATCGGTACCGCTTACCATGATCATCAAAATAGCTCTGGAAAGCTCAGCAGAGGCAAAATGGTTCTCTATTATGCTCGGGGATGAGTCTGAGACAGAAGAGATAATTAAACAGCAACAGGCTCAAGCGAAATTGCAAGAAGAGCAATCAATTGCGAAAAATTAATAGCAATTGTTATAAGATAACCATTAAGGAGTTACAGTGGGCATAGCTTTTTTATTGGCAATTAACATTGTCTGTATATTCATTTGTTATTTTTTTGCCAAATGGCGCAAGGCAAATGCCGTGTATTGGGCAATTATGGGCGCTTTGATAGGACCTCTCGCATTGCCGTTTATATTATTTGCTAAACCGAAGGATGAAAACCGCGCCGAGTAAGCAGTTATTTATCTTATATGACAAAAGGGGTAATAGTGATTAGCTATTACCCCTTTAAATTTATACTTACTTATCCTAAGCTCAGGTTACCTAAGCAGGTAATACCTTTTTGTAAGGCTTCACCGTCACTTTTTCATATACCCCTGCTGCAATATACGGGTCGGCGTCCGCCCAGGCTTGCGCATCTTCTAAGCTGTTAAACTCAAGCACAAGTAAAGAGCCGGTAAAGCCTGATGAACCAGGGTCTTCGCTGTCAATGGCAGGGCATGGTCCGGCAATAATTAACCGACCCTGGTTTTGCATCTCTTTTAAACGGGCGATGTGTTGCTCGCGCACGCTTAAGCGTTTTTCTAATGAATTAGGTACATCTTCGCTGTAAATTAGGTATAGCATATTGGTATTTCTCAGTTATTTTTCAATTTCTTTCGTGGTTTCAACGCTCAGCTTTTCAGCATTATCTTCTTCCTGAGGAATGTGTTTGTATATGCTCATGATCGAGACGATAGCAAAAACAAAGGTTAACCCGGTCAAGCCAAAGACTTTGAAATTAACCCAGGTTTCTTGTTCAAAATTAAAGGCAACATACAAGTTTAATCCGGCACAAACTAAGAAAAATCCCACCCAGGATAAATTAAACTTGGCCCAAACCGCTTCTGGCATTTGAATTTGTTCACCCATAAAACTTTTCAACAAATTCTTTTTAAAACCGTAATGGCTTACTAACAGCGCTAACGCAAAAAATACGTTAATGATTGAGACCTTCCATTTAATAAAGGTATCGTCGTGGAAGAAGATGGTTAACCCACCAAACACCGCAATTAAGCCAAAGAACACCCATTGGCGAGTAGGGATGCTTTTACCTTGCAGTTTTAGCACAATTAAGTGCAGGGCAGAGGTGGCAATTAATGCGCCGGTGGCAATAAAAATATCAAAAAATTTGTATACAACGAAAAATACGACTAATGGGATGTATTCTAAAAAAGCGGCCATAATGGATAACTATACTCTAACTAAGATAAAAATTAATTACCTCATTCTAACCAATGTCAATCCGCCATGCTAGCGAAAGCCTGTAAGTTTTTGTTGCCAAGTAGTCTAAAAACGGGAAAAACACGGAATAAGCAGCACTTGCTCAATACTCCTCTTTTTCCGATTTCCGGCGTTAACAGAATTTACGCCAACCATGGCAATTCATCTGTGAATCAAATCAAAGGTCAATAGCAGGCTATTGGCAATGAGTTAATAAATGCTTATCAATGCGGCCACTTTTGGTGGACTCAACTTTGTTTTGGTGTTTAATTTTGTTCCAGGCGGTGACTTTGCCGCCGATGTTTATCTTGGCAAAATCGCTAATCGCGGCTTCCAGGTTTAAAAATGTTAATAGTTTTTGATAACTGCCTTGCCCGGCAATATTGAGCATTAATAAATCAGATGCTCGATCACTAAAATGCCTCAATACTTTGCTTTTATGTTGAAAATAACAACGTTCAAGGAAGCTGTCCTGATCAATGTTCTGCTCAATAAAGGGGGAAAAAATCTCAGAGTAACAGTGTCTTATAATCGGGTTGTAGCCGCCATCACTGCGGGTAACATTGGTGTGCATGCGCAATAATAATTGTTTTATCGAAGGCAGCCAGGAAGACATCTCACGCTCAAGGTAAATGAACTTAGCACCGGGAAAGTGCTTATCTAAATCAACAAAATTGTAAAATACCGGGGTGTCGGCAATCACTTGTGCCTCAACTAAACACTTTTCGGTATAGCAGGTATGCGCAACTTTAAAGCCGAGATCAAGCATTGCCACGCAAATGCTAGTGGTAGCAGTGCGTGGCAAGCCAATGATAAAAATTTTATTGTGCTCGGTTAGAGGATTTTCACTCATCTGGTTATAGATACCAATTAAGCGTTGTAACCAAACGGATCATCTATCGAATGTGCTGGTTTGGTGAACCATACAGGACCATTTTCGCTCAGGTAAAAATGATCTTCATGACGTATACCAAATTCACCCGGAATACAGATCATTGGCTCGTTAGAAAAGCACATGCCAACTTTTAGTTCGGTAGTATCGTTTAATACCAAATATGGCCATTCATGAATGTCTAAACCAATACCGTGGCCAGTACGATGCGGCAGGCCTGGAATATCATAATCAGGACCAAAACCAACGGTGGCCAAATAGTCACGCGCTGCCTGGTCTACATTGGCGCAAGGTTGGCCAAGTTGTGCGGCTTCAAAGGCGAAACTTTGTGCTTCTTTCTCATTATTCCATACTTGCGTTTGACGCTCTGTGGCGGTACCGTAAACATAAGTACGGGTGATGTCTGAGTTATAACCTTCTAACTGACAACCAGTATCAATAAGCACAACATCATTTAATTCAAGCGCTTTCGGGCTGGCTACACCATGCGGGTAAGCCGAATCTTCACCAAACAAGACAATACAGAAATAAGAACCTGCTGGCGCACCTACGCATTTATGCGCTTCATTGATAAATGCCTCTACTTCTTTGGTGCTAATGCCTTCGCATAAGATGCGAGCTGCGGCTTTATGAACTTCTAAGGTCATATTTTTGGCGCGTTGTAACAAGGCAATTTCGTTCGCCGATTTACACATTCTACAACCGGCAGTAATGGCTTTTGCATCCACTAAATTTAACTGCACACTGGCCTTATGAATGCCGTTTGCGATAAAAAATGCCGTTGATTCGTCAATGGCAACATCGCCATGTTTAATGCCTAAGGCACGTAAACTGTCAACAAACACTCGATACGGACTCACGTGCTCATGCCAGCTGTTTACTTTGCCTTTTACCACCATAAATTGTTCAAGAGTACTAATTTCAAAGTGCGGGGCAATGTATTCAATTTCGCCAACCGCTGGAATAATAGCTCCAACCATACGCTCAGACGCGTACCAACGGGTACCGGTAAAGTAATAAAGGTTGGTTCCGGCATTAATGTAAGTGGCAGCAATGTTGTGCTGTTGCATCAATTGTTGCGCTTTGGCAATGCGCTGTTGGTATTCTGCTAAAGTAATGGGTTGAACATCAGCAGCCATATTCGTTAATTTTGCTAATTCGTCGGCAACATTAGAGCCACCAATACCGTTATTGTTTATCATCGAATCTGTCCAAAGTTAATTTATGTCATTAAGAATGAATGTAGTGCGAGTATATGGCATTAATCTAAGAAAAACTAACATTTGAATAGCCTATGCCAGGTTGTTTTTCATAAAACCTTGATAACAATCAACTCAAGGCTAAACATTACTTAAACTCGCTGCTGAATAGTTAAGCGTTTAAGTGATGAAACCGTAACGCCGATCACCTGAAAGTTTGACATTGTAAAAGCCAACGTTCAACTATTGTTACAATATAGAGAATTTTTTAATGGAAAGAAGTTGCTTTTTTTTCATTAGAAAACATATAATCGCAATACAACAGCTAATTAGGCATTGTTTAAAACCATTACATGAACAATCTAAAACTTTTTGCCATGATCTTTTCATTACTGACTTTCTTAAGTCAGGCGATGGCGAGTGGGCAAAATTGTGAAATGATGGCGAACAACATGGCTAATACTCATATCATGGCTGATATGGACCACAGTTTGATGGCTATGGACCAAGGTTTGATGATTGATACCATGAACCAGATGAACGATAGCAGCACTGAAGGTTGTTGTGATGCTGATTGTTTATGCGTTATGGGTGCTTGTTCATTTACTGTGATTGTTGAAGATGACATCAGCAGTAATTTGCAATTTGATGCCAGTGTAAAAATCCCCCTGCAAAATTTATTATTGAATAATCTGTATTCAAAATCCCTCTATCGTCCACCCATTCTTAGTTAATACAGCATAATTGCGTCTATAAATTGGCTCATACCAATTTTCCCCTAGCGCTCAGCGAGGAATACTTCCTCATATTTACGCCAAAAACTTCAATCGCGACAACCCGCAATTTGATTTGGCATATTAACTAAATTTATGGTTTTAACATGTTTAATTTTTCTCGTTCTGCTAACTCTGTAGCAGCATTTATTTTTATGTCTTTGTTAGCTGCGTGTTCTGATGTCAACAATGCCGATGCTCAAGCTACAGTTAAACCACAGGCATCACCAGCAATTACTTTAAACGTGTACAAGTCGCCAACCTGCGGCTGTTGTTCAAAATGGATAGATCATATCGAACAACATGGCTTGCAATCAACAGCGCATGACACCCAGCAGTTAAGCGTATTAAAAGGTAAGTATAAAATTCCACACAATGCTCGTTCATGCCACACTGCGGTGTCAAAAGACGGTTATGTGTTTGAAGGGCATGTTCCGGCAAAATTTATCTTACAATTTCTTGAAAATCCGCCAGCTGGTGCCATTGGCTTAACCGTTCCAGCAATGCCCTTAGGCAGCCCAGGTATGGAAGTTGACGATAAATTCATGCCATATCAAATTATCTTGCTCAGCCACAATGGCCAGCATCAGGTTTACCAAATGGTAAATAGTTATGAGGAGCAATTCTAATGCGTTTAAACAAGAATATTGGCGGAGTGAAAATCTCGAAGACGGTATTGATTGCAAAGCCGTTAATGATAGTAGTGTTAGGTCTATCTAGTATTATCGGCTTTCAAAGTTTTGCTGATCAAAGTATTTCAGCTGATCAGGAAACAACAAGGGTACTTAGGTTTGAGCAGGCAATTAAGCGTGCTCAAACAAATGATCCCTGGTTAACCGGTAACAGACATCAACAACAGGCGGTCGAATCCTTAAGTTTTGCGGCTAACACCTTGCCAGATCCCAAGGTGTCTGTTGGCATCGCGAACCTTGCCGCCGACAGCTTTGAATTTGAGCAAGAGCCAATGAGCCAATTTAAAGTCGGCATCACCCAAATGTTTCCAAGAGGGGACAGTTTAACGATTAAACAACGACAACTTAAACAGCAAAGTGAACAATATCCTTTTCAACGAGAAGACAGAAAAGCAAAAGTCGCCACTACCGTTGGTACGCTTTGGCTTGATGCTTACTACATAGAACAAAGCCTGTTTTTGACTCGGCAAAATAGCAGTTTATTTGAACAGCTTATTGATTTGGCCCAGGCAAATTATGCGTCAACCAGAGGCAAGGCAAAGCAACAGGATGTGATAACCGCACAATTAGAGTTGACTCGTCTAGAAGACCGGTTGGTGCAATTAAACCAACAAAAAAATCGCTTTACCGGGCAATTGTCGCAATGGCTTTCAAATTATGCCAGCGAGAATGATGGTACTCAAAGTAGCACGTTGAATTTGCATAGCATGGTTATCGATGATGATTTACCGAACATAAGCTTGCATCAACAGTCGTTGGTATATTCTGAAAAATGGTTAAACCAGGAACTGTTGGTAACGTATTTTATCAAACATCCTGCGGTTGTCGCGTTAGATAAAAAACTTAAAGCGGCCACAACCGGTGTCAACCTTGCACAGCAAAAATATCAACCTGAATGGGGGGTTATTGCAAGTTATGCTTATCGTGATGATGATCCTATGGGCAATGAGCGTGCAGATCTGTTGTCTTTAGGCGTGACCTTTGATTTGCCGCTGTTCACTGAAAATCGACAAGACAATGAAGTTAAGGCGGCAATATCAAGCAGCGAAGTGGTGAAAACCGAACGTATTCTATTATTGAGAAAAATGATGGCATCATTTGCCAGCAGCAAAGGCCGATTACAACAACTAGAACAGCGTAAGTTATTATATAATAGTAAGTTAATGCCACAAATCAACGAACAAATTGAAGCGACCCTGGCCGCCTATACCCACGATGACGGCGTTTTCTCTGATGTGGTACGCGCCAGGATCTCATTATTAAACGCCCAAATTGATCTGTTAAAAATCAACGTCGAAAAACAAAAACTAGCCCTCGAACTTAATTATCTCTTTACCCGGCCAATGACAAAATCTATAGATTCCTTTGGCAACCAGCAAGTAATATTAATTAACAGCAGCAATGTAAAAAGCAACTATATAAAAAGCAACAATGCGGAGAGCAACCATGAATAAAAATAATACTCTAAAACCTCTTGCGTTAGGTTTGGTAATTGGTTCAATCATCACCTTTGGTGCTTATTCCGTATTTCAACCGGGCACAATGGATGATTCATCGATGAGCAAAGACGCTGCCAAGCAAGAGCCGCTGTACTGGGTTGCGCCAATGGATGCAAATTATCGTCGCGATAAACCGGGAAAATCGCCGATGGGGATGGACTTGGTTGCAGTTTATGATGATGGCGGTAAAGGCCCTGATGAAGGCCCCGGCACCATTCGAATTTCACCGGATGTGATTAATAATTTAGGTGTTCGCACCGCCACCGTCAGCTATAGCACTATGCATACTCAAATAAATACCGTTGGCTATGTGGTGTACGACGAAGACAAATTGGTGCATGTACACCCAAGAGTCGAAGGCTGGGTTGAAAAACTCTTCGTCAAATCCACCGGCGACCGGGTTAAAAAAGGCCAACCTCTGTATCAATTATACTCACCGGAGTTAGTTAATGCTCAAGAAGAATTGTTATTGGCAATAATGAGTAACAATAAGCGCTTAATTAACGCGGCGGAAACTCGTTTAGTGACTTTGAAGTTACCAAAATCGGCAATTACGCAACTGAAGAAGAATAAAAAAGTACAACACAACATTACCTTTTATGCGCCACAAAATGGTGTAGTGGAAAACTTAAAAATACGCGAAGGTTTCTTTATCAAACCCGGTAGTACCATTATGTCCATCGGCGATTTATCGCAAATTTGGGTAGAAGCGGAAGTGTTTGAACGTCAAGCGGCACAAGTGAAAACCGGTACTCCAGTGACTATGACCCTAGATTATTTGCCTGGGCAACGTTGGCAAGGAAAAGTCGATTACATTTACCCAACCCTTGATGCCAAAACCAGAACGGTGAAAGTAAGATTGCGTTTTAGCAATGAGCACGGGTTGTTTAAACCGAATATGTTCGCCCAAATCGCCATACACACCAACAGTGATGAACGAGTGTTGCTTATTCCAAAAGAAGCGTTAATTCGTACTGGTAGCCAAGATCGTGTGGTGTTGGCTCTAGGTGAGGGCAGCTTTAAGTCGATTGAAGTGAGTGTTGGTCGCCTTAATAATAACAAAGTTGAGATCTTAACAGGCCTGTTGGAAGGAGAAAAGGTAGTAAGTTCGGCGCAATTCTTAATCGACTCTGAATCGAGCAAATCATCAGATTTTAAACGGATGAATTATGCGGATGACACCGAAGAGATACCGACATCGGTTTGGGTTGAAGCAAAAATTCAAAGCATGATGGTAAAGCAAAAAATGCTGACTCTGGTCCATGAGCCAATTCCTCAGTGGCGTTGGCCTGAAATGACCATGGATTTTATCGTCTCCGATGCCATTGATTTTTCCAAGTTAAGTGCCGGGCTTACTTTGCATGTTGAACTAACCACAACCAGCGAAGGTGAATATCAAGTCAGTAATATCCACATTCCGGGTGATGAAAGCATGGGCGAAATGGACATGTTGGCAGATGATGATGTTAGCACGGCGACCGTAACCGGTGTCATAAACTCAGTGATGAGTGACCATCGCATGCTAAACATTAGCCGTGGTCCTATTGAAAAATGGGATCGCCCGGCAGCAACCCTGGATTTTTTAGTGAGTGATGAAATCGATATGTCGGCGTTATCTGCAGGCCAGGAAGTTAGCTTTACCTTTGAAATTCGCAATGGTGATTTTATTATCATCAACATTGAACTGACAACTGGTGCCTCGACAGATGAGACACCCGTTGATCATTCAAACCATTAATAATAGGAGATAATTCACTATGGTTACTTCTATTATACGTTGGTCGGTTGGTAATCGATTTTTTGTGTTGTTGGCAACGCTCATTCTTGTTGGCGCGGGCTTATATTCTGTTAAAAACACGCCGGTAGATGCACTACCTGATTTGTCAGACGTACAGGTTATCATTAAAACCAGTTATCCTGGCCAAGCCCCTCAGGTAGTTGAAGAACAGGTCACTTATCCGTTAACCACGGCAATGCTGTCGGTACCGGGTTCGGTTACGGTACGCGGCTATTCGTTTTTTGGTGATTCGTACGTTTATGTTATTTTCGACGATGATACCGACCTGTACTGGGCACGTTCTCGCGTGCTTGAATATTTAAGCCAGGTTGCACCCAGTTTGCCAGCGGACGCCCGACCACAATTAGGGCCTGATGCCACCGGCGTTGGCTGGATATACTTGTATGCCTTGGTAGATAGAACCGGACAACATGATCTGAGTCAATTGCGCAGTATCCAAGACTGGTTTTTGAAATATGAGTTGCAAACTGTGCCCGGCGTGTCTGAAGTTGCCGTCCTTGGTGGCATGGTTAAGCAATATCAGGTACAAATTAATCCGGACAAGTTGCGTGCTTTTGGCATCCCTTTATCGCTGATCCAAACGGCGATTAAACAGGGCAATCAGGAAATTGGCGCTTCCGTTGTAGAAATGGCCGAAGCTGAGTACATGGTACGAGCCACGGGATATTTAAAAAGTGTTGAAGATTTAGAAAATATTCCATTGGGAGTGAATCAAAACGGCACACCGCTGTTGCTAAAAGACGTCGCCGATATCGGCACCGGGCCGCAAATGCGGCGCGGCATTGCCGAGCTGAATGGCGAGGGCGAAACCGTTGGCGGCATTGTGGTGATGCGCTTTGGCGAAAATGCCCAGCAAGTGATCGAAAAAGTAAAAGCTAAATTAGAACAATTAAAATCTGGCTTGCCTGATGGTGTCGAGATTGTGACGGTTTACGACAGATCGGCATTAATTGAACGCGCAGTAGATAATTTGGCCTACAAACTATTAGAAGAGTTTGGCGTAGTAGCGATGGTTTGTGTGATTTTTTTATTCCATGTACGGTCATCCATGGTGGCAATAATCAGTTTGCCTGTGGGTATTTTGACCGCTTTTATCATCATGCATATGCAAGGCTTAAACGCCAACATTATGTCCCTTGGTGGTATTGCCATTGCCATTGGGGCGATGATTGATGGCGCCATCGTGATGATTGAAAATATGCACAAGCATATGGAACGCACCCCGTTGACCAAAGAAAATCGTTGGCAGATTGTCACTGAATCGGCTTGTGAAGTAGGTCCAGCACTATTTTTCAGTTTATTGATCATTACCGTCAGTTTTGTCCCTGTGTTTACCCTAGAAGCACAGGAAGGACGGATGTTCTCGCCATTAGCGTTTACCAAAACCTACGCCATGGCCGCCTCTGCGGCACTAGCTATCACTTTAGTGCCGGTGTTAATGGGCTACTTTATTTGCGGTAAAGTATTATCGGAACATAAAAACCCGGTAAACCGGTTTTTAACCTTTATCTATTTACCTGTATTAAAAACGGTATTAACGTTTCCCAAATCGACTTTAGTGGCAGCCGTGATGTTACTCGGTGTCGGTATGTGGCCATTAGACAAGATCGGTAGTGAATTTATTCCGCCGCTTGATGAAGGCGATATCATGTATATGCCGACCACCTATCCGGGGATTTCTATTGGTCAGGCGCGGCAGTTACTGCAACAAACCGACAAATTAATTGCATCACTGCCGGAAGTGAAAACGGTTTTTGGTAAGATGGGCCGAGCGGAAACGGCCACCGATCCGGCGCCATTAACCATGATCGAGACCTTTATTCAGTTAAAACCACAGGAGCAATGGCGCGAAGGGGTAACCACCGAAAGTTTGAAGCAAGAACTGGATGCCCTGGTGAAATTACCTGGGTTGACGAATGCCTGGGTGATGCCTATTAAAACCCGTATTGATATGCTGGCAACCGGGATCAAAACCCCGGTGGGCATAAAAGTTGCTGGCCCAGATTTGAGAGTGATCCAAGAAATTGGTCAACAACTGGAAGTCATTTTAAAAGACGTGCCTGGCACCGCCTCTGTTTATGCTGAGCGCGTGGCTGGTGGCCGTTACATTAAGGTGGATATCCAACGCGAAAAAGCGGCGCGTTATGGCCTCAATATTGCTGAAATCCAACAAGTCGTCGCCACCGCTATTGGTGGTATGAACGTGACTCAAACCGTGGAAGGGCTGGAGCGATACCCGGTGAGTTTACGCTATCCACAAGATTATCGTAACTCGCCAGAGCAGTTATCGTTATTGCCGATTGTGACGCCTAATGGCCAACGAATATCTCTGGGCGATGTTGCCCACGTGTTTATCGAAGATGGCCCTCCTGGGATCAAGTCTGAAAACGCCCGGTTAAACGGTTGGGCGTTTATTGATATTGAAGGGGTCGACATTGGCAGCTACGTCGTGGCAGCGCAAAAAATTGTCGCCGATAAACTCATCTTGCCCGCAGGTTATTCGGTTTCCTGGGCTGGGCAGTATGAATATATGCAACGTGCCAAGGAAAAACTGACCTATGTGGTGCCGTTAACACTGGCCATCATCATTTTCTTGCTGTATCTGAACTTTAGAAACGTGATTGAGGTGGCGATGATCATGGGGACGCTACCGCTTGCTATGGTAGGCAGTATCTGGCTGATGTATCTCGAAGGCTATAATTTTTCAGTTGCCGTAGGGGTTGGTTTCATCGCTTTGGCCGGGGTGGCGGTGGAAATAGGGGTGATCATGCTGGTTTATCTCAACCAGTCTTATCAGCAAATGCTTGAGGAGCAGCAAAAACAAGGGATCACTACCAGTAAAAATGATGTGTTTGATGCGGTTATGCACGGTGCTGGTATGCGAGTTCGTCCGGTAATGATGACCGCAGCAGCCATTATCGTGGGTTTGTTACCTATTTTATATGGCACAGGCACAGGCTCGGAAGTCATGAGTAGAATTGCCGCGCCTATGGTTGGCGGCATGCTAAGTTCAGTAATTTTAACCTTGTTAGTCTTACCGGTATTATTTTACTTATGGCGTAGCGCAAGCATTGCAAAAACAGCTGTTACAAAGTAATCATTGAATTGGTATAAAGGTAACCAAAAAACGATCGTGGGTTTCAGCCCACGATCGAACCTTATAGCTAAATACTAAAATAGCTAAATACTAAATAACTAAATAACTAAATAACTAAATACTAAAATTAAAAACTTAAATTAGGGAAAAACGTGAGCGCAGCAAAAGCAAGCCGTAAATATCACAAGTGGTTGATGTTATTTTTAGGCGTACAATTTGTCATTTGGTCAGTCACTGGTACCTACATGGTGTTCTTTGATATTGACTACATTCATGGCGACAGTATGGTAATGAATCATCAAACCAAAGTGAATACCAGTACCATCAATTACTCATTAAAGAGTTTAACCCAACAGTACCCAGAGGCGACAAACCTGAGTGTTGGCAGCTTTATTGATAAAACCGTGTATCGTTTTTCAATGAATGGCGAACAATATTTAGTAAATGCCAGTAACGGTCACTTGTTATCGCCATTAAACGAGCAAAATGCCATACATGCCGCTGATCATTACTACACTGGCAATGGCAGCGTCACTCATATCGAATTGATCACCGCAAACCCACCGTTTGAATTAAGCAAAAGGGTATTGCCGGCCTGGCGTGTTAATTTTAGCGATTTTGGCGCACCTTCTCTTTATATCTCGGCACAAACTGGCAAGTTAGTCACCAAACGTCATCAGTTTTGGCGTATTTTTGACTGGATGTTTCGTTTTCATGTGATGGATTACGAAGGCAGCGAAGTCGACAATAGCCTGTTATTCTGGTTTACCGCATTTGGCCTGTTCGCAAGTATTACTGGCCTTATCTTAATGTATTATCGAGTATTCCATAATCCGCTGAAAAAGATTTTCCGCACACTCACTATCAAAAGGTCTTACTAATGCGCTGGGTACGTAAAATACATAAGTGGGTATCCATCATCATTGCTATTCAATTTTTATTGTGGCTGTTAAGCGGCTTATATTTCAATGTGATGGATGGCAGTAAAGCCAGTGGTCGTACTTATAAGAGTAAGCAAGTTCATCAAGTTCAGTACAACTTAAACCAACTACTAGAACCGCAATTGGTATTACAAAAGCACGATGAAGTCGTTGAATTAAACACCGTTGAATTACTTGGTCAGCCTTATTATTTGTTAGCCCATGAAAAAGCCTTATACGCGCACTTTGTCAATCGCTATTCATTGGTCAATGCCTTAACCGGGCAGTTAGTAGCAATGGACAAAACCATGGCCAATGCCTTAGCCAAACAATCGTATAATGGCCCCGGCGAGATTATTGAGAGTAAGTTAATCTCCAATAAACTGGTTGATTTTCCCAAACAAAAAAATCCAAGCTGGCAGATTAATTTCAACGATGAGATTAATACCAGTGTATACATAGAAGCCGGATCTGGCCGAATAGTAGGACACAGCGATGATCATAAACGCTTAGCCGATATCGCTTTTATGTTGCACTTTATTGATTATGACAACGTAGGCGGCTTTAATAATATTCAAAACTGGTTATTTGCCTTTTTTACCCTATGGTTGACCTTAAGCGGACTCATTTGGACCATAGAGCTAGGCATAAAGGGCAGATACACCCCCTAAATTCGCTAAGAAAAAGAGATAGAGAAAGACATGACAGAACAAGCATACGCAATTGGTACCCCAGGACAAAAATGGGGCGATGAAGAAAAACAGGCATGGTTTGCCAAACAAGTCATTAAACGCTCATATCAAGAGCAGATAGTGACTAAAATAGCGGCGCTAAAAGCACGTTATGATGTTGAACAATACGGTGAACTCGCTTATGAAAGCCTTGCTAATGGCGCAAAAAACTACCCGCTATTTATCATCAAAAGCCGCAACTGGGATGAAAACAAAGCCACTATTTTAGTTACCGGTGGCGTACACGGCTATGAAACCAGCGGTGTTCAAGGGGCAATCCGTTTTGTTGAAAACAATGCACAAGACTACACCGAACACTTTAATATCATTGTGGCACCTTGTTTAAGCCCTTGGGGGTATGAAACCATAAACCGCTGGAACCCAAATACCATCGATCCAAATCGCTCATTCTATCAACACAGCCCAGCAGCAGAGTCGGCTTTGTTAATGCAACATATTGCAAAGATGAAAGCTGAATTAAACTTCAGAATTTTGGCGCATTTTGATTTACACGAAACCACAGATACAGACAACAGCGAATTCAGACCCGCACTTGTTGCCCGTGATGCCATGGAACAAAAAAACTGGAACATTCCCGACGGTTTTTACTTGGTCGGAGATACCATCAAGCCAGAAGATGATTTTCAAACGGCAATGATCAAATCGGTTGAGCAAGTAACTCACATCGCCCCGGCAGACGAAGACGGAAAACTAATTGGCGTACCGTTATCGCAATTTGGGGTAATTAACTATGCCACCAAAGAACTAGGCCTATGTGCCGGTTTTAGTGATTCAGAATATTGTACCACCACCGAAGTGTACCCAGACAGCCCGAAAGTTGATGGCGAAAATTGCATTATTGCGCAAGTGGCATCAATTACCGGTGGATTAGATTTTATTATTACCAATAAGCAATGATTTTTTCCTTTATTCACAACTCAGATGTATAGTGCTTTGAATTTATCGAATGGCATCGAGAAAACCCAGTGATCTTTAGTCGTGGGTAGTTCACAAGGACCCCAAAAAAGTTAATGAATTTAGACCAAAGCTAGCGGACTGGGAAAATAACCTAGGTGAGTATTAATCTAAATGGGGTTTTAATGATGTCTAATGCGATAAAATCACAATTGCCGTACAATTTCAATCAAGAAATAATATCTTTTAAACTCAAAGGGTTGCACGGAGGTGTGGTTAGCGGCAAGATAATAATAGCGATTTCACTTAACACCACGGATGGTTATGCATTTACCTAAAATCATATTACTTTTTTCTTTTTCTTTGTTGCTATGTTCATGTGTCGTTAAGCCAACGGTAACTTCAGAATATGATAACAAATGTCAGATAGTCAAAAAGAAAGTAGAGCTTTCTGTTGAACAGGTGCAATTCTTTGAACAATTAAACTGTTCCGGAAATCATCAATGCAAAGAGGAGTTCTTAGGGCAAGTTGTTGGTGCCGCACTTGTATTTCCCTTGAGTGCCATTCTCTCTGGTTCCATTGCCGTTGTTGGAAATTCGGTGTACTGGCTATACGAGCAAGGCCAATGCATCACGGGCAATTAAGCTAAGAGTTTAAAGTGAGGCTTCTAAGGGCTCGTTGAATTTCGCTGCACTATTTTAACAAACTATTATCTGCCCCATAAATGGGGTTAAACCTACGCGGAGATATCAATGGTAACCATTAGAGAAGCAACAAAATCGGATGTCGATATTGTTCATGATTTAATTATCGCAATTGCAAAGTATCATGACCAAGAACAGTATGTGTTAACCAACAAAGCCGAGTTAGCCAATTCAGGCTTTGGTAATGATCCATCCTTTGGTGTGCTGTTAGCAGAAATTGATGGTGAAATTGCAGGGTATTGCTCCTATACATGGAATTACTCTATTTGGCTTGGCGCAACCTATATGAATATTGATGATGTATTTGTTTGGGAGGCATTTCGTGGGATGCAGGTTGGTGAAAAGTTAATGGTTAAAGCCAAAGAAGTTTGCTTGGCGAATGGTGCTGGTCGCATTTGTTGGCAAGTTGAACAAGATAACCATGCTGCAATAAAGTTTTATGAGCGTTTAGGTGCCAATTTAGATATCAAAGGTTTTTTTCGATGGGATGTTGCATCAAAGGCTTAACAACTCATTTTTATTGCCTGCTGTCGTATAACTGTCGTAAAGTCTATGTATTAGCACCGTAATATATTCGTAAACGATTCCGAGCACATGATGGAGAATTTAATTGTCTCCACACTAATCTAATTAAAGGTACGAATGAAAGTTAATGCAGAATTAATTCTCGAATTAAAAACAAAAATTGCCGGATTTGGCCGATATATTCAATAAAGAAGGAAAGGATGGTTGGCATTGATGATCTGGAGAATTTACTGGCAGAATTCGGCGCTAAGTTTGTATACATCCTCAATACACAAACACTTGAGGCAAGAACGTGGGGCAATCAAGGCAAAGTAGAAGTTATGCGACAGGCAGTTCCGCGGGGCCAGCAGGTGCGTAAAGTAGCGAATGTTGAGTTCACCTAGTTGTGAAGTAGTAAGGTAACAAGCTAATTAATAAGGATAAAATAACGTTGCTTCTTTTCACTCCTGATATTTGCCAACTATTAATTAGCCTGTTAATGTGGTGTCAAAGTTGAAAGTGAATTCAAATATATAGCAGCGACAATCCAAGATAGTGGTTATACCTTCAATGGCAGTGTTAAAGGGTATGAATTCAATTTGTTAGCAAAAGACAAAAAATTGGCTAAAACACGTATATACTTGCATGAAGATAATAGTTATAACCTTTCCTGTTTTTACCAAAACAGCGACAAATACAGTTCTCAAGTTGATGGCTTCATGCAATCATTTAATTTTATTTAAATAACGTTCGATAATGAGGTCTGGTTTGAGCGAAAAAGAAGAAATTATTAATCCCAATATATGTCCATTATGCAAAGAAAATAATCGTTGTATGAACGTCTCTTGCAGTGAGTTATCGCAAACTTGTTGGTGCAAAAATCCCGAAATAAAATTTCCGGAGAGTTTATTAAAAAAAATACCGGATATCTCTAGAAATAAAGCCTGCATATGTAAGGCTTGCGCTTTAGCTCAAGGAGAAAAATTACATGTCAGCAAGTAGCCTAATTGCATTATTTGGAGCTATGTTGCTTCTTGCTATTGTTCCCGGTCCGGCGGTATTTGCGATTATTGCTCGCTCATTTTCGTCTGGCTTCCTGCGTGGCCTATATATGGCAATGGGGATAGTTTTAGGTGATTATATCTTTATTATTCTGGCATTATTTGGCCTTTCAGCCTTAGCCGAAGTGATGGGGACAACGTTTTTCATCATTAAATATATCAGTGCTGCCTATCTCATATGGCTTGGTTATAACCTACTGCGCTCGAAAGCCAGTTCAGTTGATATTGAGGCGTCGAAAGATTCATCATTGTTTTCCAATTTTATCGCCGGGCTATTAATCACCTTAGGTAATCCCAAGGCGATCCTATTTTATGTTGGCTTTTCCCCTGCCTTTATCAACTTCGGCAATGTGAGCAATTACGATGTAGCGTTAATTATGGTTGCCGCAACTTTAGCATTCGGTAGTGTAAATCTTTGCTATGCACTGCTTGCCATTCGAGCGAAAAGAGTATTTAAATCAGCCAACGCCACAACAATAATAAATAAAACGGCAGGTACAATCATGGTGTCAACCGGTGCCTTGGTTGCCGTTAAGGCTTAATACCTGACAATAGCCCCTGAGGTTGCCCACAACACTTCAATGCACATGTTAGCTAACCATTTTTAGGGCGTTATGTTTAATAAATTTATTCAAATACAAAAAGTCGAAGACAACTGAAGATGAATAAGAAAAGAGTATTGATGCCAGTCCCATCTTATGGATTTGATCCATCGGAAGTAGCCATTACTTGGAAAATACTTTCAGAAAATAATATTGATGTTGTTTTCACAACCCCGGAAGGCAAAAGAGCATCAGCAGATAGATTAATGCTCACCGGCACTAATTTAGGGATTTGGAAATCAATCTTACGTGCCAGACAAGATGCGGTGAATGCATATGGTGAAATGGAAAATAATGAATCGTTTTGTCAGCCGTTAAAATATATTGATGTTCAAGCACAGAATTTCGCTGCAATCATTTTACCTGGAGGACACGATAAAGGCGTTAAAGAATATTTGGAGTCAGCAGTATTACAGCGCCTTGTGGTTGACTTTTTTGATGTTCAAAAACCTGTTGGAGCCATCTGTCATGGTGTTGTTTTGGCAGCACGAAGCATCAACCCAAAAACCAATCAATCAGTAATTCACAACTACAAAACAACGGCATTACTGAAATCACAAGAATTATTAGCCTACAATTTAACTCGTTTATGGCTCAGTGAATATTACCTTACTTATCCTGAAATTACCGTAGAAGAGGAAGTTAAATCGGTGTTGTCTGATGAAAATAACTTCCTACAAGGTCCTCCGCCGTTGTTGAAAGACAACTACAATCAATTAAAAAGAGGCTTTATTGTAAGAGATGGAAATTACTTATCGGCAAGATGGCCGGGTGATTTATACAATTTTTCTCTTGAGTTTATTAAAATGGTTCAAGGCATAGATAAGCAATGAACCAACACATTACAAGGCGTTATCTTAGAATGATTACAATAGTTATGATCATCAGTGGAGATTGAATATGCGAAATTTAAATCTTAATACTATCTATAGTTTGATAGTTATTTCATCATTTGTCAGTGCCGCTAACGCAGAAGTTAAGTATACAGACCAACAAAAACTTCACCAAATTGCCAAACAAGTTTCGGCAAAAAATATTGAACAGGATATTACCAAGTTAGTAAGTTTTGGCACAAGACACACATTGTCAGAAACCAAATCCAACGTGCGTGGCATAGGTGCGGCGAGACGATGGATAAAATCAGAATTTGAAAAAATTTCAAAGCAATGCCATGGCTGCCTCGAAGTATATTTTCAAAAGGAGACGATTTCAGGAGAAAAACGCATACCTAAGCCAACCGAAGTGGTCAGCGTCATTGCTGTTTTAAAAGGAACAACCGACCCTAATCGTTATGTGATCATGTCTGGTGATATTGATTCACGAGTTAGCGATGTGATGAACTCTACGTCCGACTCTCCTGGTGCTAATGACAATGCTTCAGGTGTGGCCGGTGTGTTAGAAGCTGCACGAGTGCTCTCCAAGTATGAATTTAATGGTTCAGTTGTTTTTGCCGCACTTGCAGGGGAAGAGCAAGGACTTTTCGGTGGCAAGATTTTAGCGAAACAGGCGAGTAAAGATGGTTGGCGAATTAAGGCGGTATTAAATAACGACATGATCGGCAATATTGGTGGTATTAATGGTGTCATCAATAATACCACCGCGCGAATATTCGCCGAAGGAACACGCCAAACAGAAACGGCAAAACAGGCAAAAGCAAGACGATTTACTGGTGGCGAAGTGGATTCTCCAACGAGAAATTTAGCACGTTACATTGACTGGATGGCCGGCCGCTACATTGCGAATCTCGATACTATGATGATCTACCGCTTAGACAGATTTGGCCGTGGGGGCCATCATCGACCATTTAATGATTTAGGTTTTCCTGCGGTGCGGATCATGGAAACCAACGAAAATTATAATCGTCAGCACCAGGATCTTCGCACCGAAAATGGTATTAACTATGGCGACACCATTGACGGCATTAACTTTGAGTATGCGGCAAAATTAACTGCACTCAATGCCGTCTCTTTAGCTGGGATGGCGTGGGCACCTAATCCGCCTACGAAAGTCAAAATTAGTGGCGCGGTACAGCCCAGTACAACATTGCAGTGGGGTAACGCAACGGCTAATGAAAAAGAGGTTATTTCAGGATATAAAATTTATTGGCGATTAACGGATTCATCGCAATGGCAAAATAGCATATTTGTTGGCAACGTTACTGAATATACATTGCAGAATATTGTTATTGATAATTACTTTTTCGGTGTCGCCAGTGTCAGTAAAGATGGTTTTGAGAGCCCAATTGTTTTTCCGGGCGATGCCGGCTCTTTTGGAGAGTGAACATTTATAAAGAGTATGGGGATTTACTAGAAATAAAAAAGCGAGGTTCAACCGGGCATGCTGGAACTCTCGCTAATTTCTACTGTTTAGTGACTGATATGGTCGGTTATGCCTTAAACCGGAAAACAAAACGGTCGGTTTTTCCTCTGACGGTTGGTTCAAATACCATCTTGCTGTAATCGTCACTGGCATTCTTGAGAAAATCCGCCTCAGCGTCTAACACAAATCCCGCTTCTTTAAATTCATCACGAACATATTCTCTCTTATTGAAGTTAATGGTTATGCGGGATTGTTGGTAAAAATTTTAATATCGGCTTGTGTTAGCGAATTTACCGGCTTTGTTGCGGTTGACTGACTTAATGTTTTTTTCCTATAGAGAAAAACCAGGAGCAATACGCCACTGATAATATGGCCAGCCAAAATTCCTTGATAAAAATGGTCGTTGATTGCAATGGAAGCATCGATAACATGGCCAAACAACATCCCTTGGTAATAGCCATATTTTAAGGCATAAATCGAGCCGATATAGGCCAATGGCAATAACAACACTACCCGATGAAACACACCTAATATCAAAGCCTGTAGGGCTTTGCCTTTTGCGTTCAGGCATGACTGATATACCATGATGCAGCCAATTGACAAATAGCCCCACGATACCCAGATAAAATATCGGGCTATGTAACTTGCTACTGTGTCTTGAGAACACAAGGTTATTGAAAGGTAAGGGCTATAGAAAAATAACAAGGCGGCGATAATAAGCTGGGACAGGATGATGGCTGAAAAAGCCATTAAATACCCTTGTTTGACTCGGTGTTTATTACCGGACCAAAAGTTACTTTCAATAATGGCTGGCATTGAGGTTGTTAATACCATAGGAACTAATAGAAATAGGGGTTCCATTCTCAAGATGAAGGCAAAAGCCGCAACGTAAGAGTAATCAATATTAGCGGCAATAATCGTCATCAACGCCATACTGAACGGGGTGATTAATTGTTGTAAAATAACAATAACAGCATCTTTTCTCGGGGAAGAAATCTGTAATTTAATTACCGACAAGGCTGGAAAAGATAACCGTGACTTTTTAATTAAAATGAGTAGAGATATCAAGGCAAAGATAAAGTCGCTAATCACATGCACATAGGCAAGACCTGACAAGGCATTAAAGAACAAGTTATTTGATGGCGTTAATAATACCGCTAAAATACTTTTCACGGTTAACCAGCTAAACATTAGGCTACTTGCCAATACGGCACGACCTAAAGCTCTTAATATTGCGTTCACTTGCCAAACTAATGCTAAAAATATCCAACCGATATATCGAGCGGCCATATACTCTTGTTGTTGATTGAGCAATGTTGTTTTTTCACGGGTTACATTTATTTCGGCCCAATGGTCATTACCCAAAAGTGATAATAATTGCTGGTTGGCAGCGTAAGCACATAATGCAAAAATGCTGACAATGAACACCGACATTAATATTGTCGTAGTAATGGTATTGGCAAGGCTTGATTTATCTAAACAGGCCGATTTTACTACCTTACAGTTACTGCGAATACTTACACCAATGGCGATTGCGGTCATCGCTGTGGTTAAAGGTAGGGTAAAACCAATGGCAGTAAGTGTGTCTGAGCCGCTCAGGGCAAGTAAGCTCGACTCAAACAGGTCGTATAACAGTAATGCTAAGATTGCCCCTACCATTGGCAAACTTGTTTTCCAAATCAAATAGGAAAGCTTATTTTTGTTAAAACAAAAATTTTCCGGAGATTGCATGTATTTTTATTGGCCATTAATTTTAAAACGTTTCATTAAAAGAACGTTATGGTGATAACCTATTTCAAAGCTAGATGTAACATTTTATGTATCGTAACAGTGGAATCAACCTCTGGTTTAAGTGTAAGTTTTTGTTACATATTGAAATTTTTATCAGCAAAATTTCGTGTTAAGTTAGAGTTATTATCAATTATTGAAGGACTCAGTGGTGAATGGTTTTCAAAGAATAGCGGGCGCTGCAGCACTTTCAGAGGCGATCATTTATGTATCGGCTTTCGTGTTTTTTGGTGCGTTTTGGGACTTTCCGGTGAATGCTGGTGCGGCACAAAAGTTCAGTTTTCTCGCGGATAATCAAATCATCCTGTCTATTGTTAACCTGACCATGTATGTGGTGTTTGGCATTTTTTTAGCTGTGTTAGTTCTAGCGCTTCATCAACGTGTTAAAAATTGTGCTCCGTCGCTGTCACAAATGGCATCTGTATTTGGCATCATTTGGGTGGGTCTGGTTATTGCGAGCGGGATGATAGCCAATATAGGATTAGCCGCTGTCATTGAACTTTCTGTTAAGACACCTGAACAGGCGATGACTGTCTGGCTAACAATTAACGCCGTAGTTGAAGGCTTGGGGGGCGGCAACGAAGTCGTTGGCGGACTATGGGTGCTATTGTTAAGTATTGCCGCCTTAAAAGCGAATGAGCTTTCTAGGGCGCTTAACTACTTGGGGATATTCATTGGCTGTGTTGGTATACTCACCATTTACCCTGCTGAGGTACTTACTGAGATCTTTGGTTTAGGGCAAGTTGTGTGGTTTGCATGGCTAGGGATAATAATGATGAAGAAACCGTCAAAGCAGGCAACAGATACAAATAAAAATGTGCTATCGCACGCCAATTAGCTTAAATGTGAGAGCAACCCGGGATCTGATCTAAAACAAATTGTTTTATTTGTACGCACCTGACGGTGTTGGTCGTTCAAAACTAGTATCAAACATCGAACCCTGTTTAGGCCAGGCAACAACCGCCCGTAATTTAAATACGATGAATAAAATTAGCATTATGGTCAAAAACACCTAACAAACGGTGTAACTGGGCGTTACGATATCAATTATATAGCTTTAAAATGGACAAAAAACACTTGCCTGTTACAATTATAGTCAAGTACTTTAGCAAGCTTTGCTTGGCGTCATTTTGGTGATGTGGTCAACAGATAAAACTTAATAAGAAGCGAATATGAATATAAAACATCTAATTGGAATTGCTTTAATCGTGCCTTTACTTGCATTGTTCTTTACCCGGTTATTTGCAGCCAGTTTGTCTAGTTTTCAAATAGATTTCATTCATTTTGTGAGTCTTATGGTATTTTTTATCGCGCTAATCGATGTTTTCTTTTTCACCTTTAAAAAGTCGCAAACTAAATTGTCAAAAAGATAAAAGATGGAAAAACAAAAACCAATAGGGATATTTGATTCTGGAGTAGGCGGGCTGTCGATTTGTCACGCTATTCGACGTGCGCTTCCACAAGAAAATTTAATCTATTTCGCCGATATAGGGTTTTCTCCCTATGGTGTGAAATCGAAGGGAATCATTAACGAGCGTTCCGAATACATAGTGAATTTCCTGATCAATCAAGGCTGTAAAGCTGTGGTTGTGGCATGCAATACCGCAACGGTAAATACCGTAAAAAATTTACGCGCAAAGTTTTCCATTCCAATTATTGGCGTTGAACCTGGTATTAAACCTGCCGCCTTACAAAGTAAAACAGGCCTTATCAGCGTACTTGCCACGGAACAAACATTAGAAAGTGACTCCTTTCAGCTTTTAATGGCAAAATACTCTAAAGCAGTAAAAATTAAAGCCGTAGCTTGCCCTAAATTCGTAACCTTAGTTGAGAATTTGGAGCATTACAGTGAGCGGGCGATTGACGTGGCCGAACAATACATACGCCCTCTTTTGACAGAAGGCAGTGACCAGATAATTCTAGGCTGCACCCATTTCTCATTTTTAAGAACAATCATAGATCAGGTTGTAGGGCAAGAGGCTAGCGTTATTGATACTGCGGCTCCGGTAGCAATGGAAGTTAATCGAAGACTAGATAAACTCAACCTGATAAATTCAAAAAACACTGATATTTACGCCGAATTCTGGACAAGTGGAGACTATGCAAAAGTAATAGAGCCGATGAGTCAATTATGGGGGCAGGACATTAATTTATTTGCAATAAAGCCTTAACAATTTTGCCTGGTAAAATATATTATTCTCATAAATTAGGCCATGCCGGTAATGAATCGTATCGTAGTAATAGGGTCAAGTTGTAGTGGCAAGTCCACGCTTTCTCAATTTTTGGCTAATAAACTAAACAGTGAATACATAGAATTAGATCAGTTGCATTGGTTACCCAATAGGCAAGAGCGGCCCGATGATGAGTTTCGAAATATGCAAAGTGGTTTTAATAAAGTGAGTGGCTCAATGCTAATAAGTGCCGGCGTAATCACCGCAACCATTCAAAACTAAAGGCTTATGCCAGGTAAACTGGAGTTAGCAACTCGGAGACGTTATGAAACATATGTTATTAGCGGGATTACTTTTTATCTTTGCAGGTTGTAGCTCAAGTTCAGCCGTAGATGCCAGAGTGAGTACCATCTCTGGCTCTGAAGATGAAGCATCACCTTTGCAGCAAAAACAATGGCTCCATGGCTCTGCCGATTGCCTGTTGAATAAACAACAGCCAATTGACATTTTTCGCTTTGATCAATCAAGTTATATCCTTCGACAAAACAAATGCTTAAATTTTGAAGCGCCATTCATTTATTTACTCATAGGTACAGAGAAAGCGCTTGTTTTAGATACCGGTGCCACTGAAAGTGCAGACGAGTTTCCACTATACGAAACGGTACGCACTCTCATTAAGCAGCAAGCAGGGCAAGCTGGAACTATCGAAAAAGAAATATTAGTCATACATTCTCATAGTCACAGTGATCATTATGCCGGAGACCCTCAGTTTGCAGGAAAGCCGAATGTCACTTTGGTAGAGCCAAATAGTAGGGCCATGATGCATTTCTTTGATTTTAATGATTGGCCAGTTAGTGTCGTTAATATTGAACTAGGGCAACGAAAGCTCACCATAATCCCTACACCCGGACATCAGGAGGAAGCCATAACTATTTTTGATGCGCAAACCAAATGGCTACTTACTGGGGATACCTTTTATCCGGGCTTTATTTACGTTAAAAATTGGCAAGACTATCAACACAGTGTTGCCCGCTTAGTTGAATTTACCCAAAGCCATGAGGTAAGTTATGTGTTGGGTGCGCATATTGAAATGACAGCCGCAGACGGTGTGTATTATCCTATTGGGACTATGTACCAGCCAAATGAAGCCGACTTGGCCTTAACACCTGAGCACTTACTAGCATTAGACCTGGAACTAAAAAAATTGGATGAGCCGGAACAAATCATATTTAATGACTTTATCGTCACACCCATGAACATATTCCAAAAAACACTTAGCAATATAGCACGATGGATTTTTCAATAGTGATATCAGGATTATGAATAACATTTTAGTTTCAGATGTTTTTGGCAAGACTTCCTCCTTAATGCGCCTAGCTGAACAATTAAAGGTAAATACCATTGTAGAACCATACAACTCCATGGACATGGGGTTTAGCGATGAAGCAGAGGCTTATGCGCATTTTATTGAGCATGTCGGGTTCGATGGTTATTTAGCTAAGTTATTAAAAACCATTGAGTTAACTTCTTCGAAAATAACGCTAATTGGTTTTAGCGTTGGTGCTTCAGCCATTTGGCGAATGTCTGAAAAGCTAGCCGCTAACAATGTTAATCGTGCCATTTGCTTTTATGGCTCGCAGATCAGAAATTTTAAAGATATCAATCCACAGTTTAATATTGAGTTAGTGTTTCCCAAAACAGAGCCGCATTTTGATGTGTCAGCGTTAGCCGCTGAACTTGTAAACAAGCAGCATGTAACAACTCGCAGAGTGGATTATTTGCATGGGTTTATGAATTCTTGTTCAAATAATTACCATCCCAAGGGCTATGCAGAGCAGGTTAATTTGTTATGTTCGAAGCTTTATCGCCATGACTCTGCATTGTAAAACTACGTTGTTCCACCATCCGTTCACGTTTAAAACGTAATAAATCTCTTCAACAAATTTATTTTGGGTCATAATTACTCTTATATTCGGAAAGATAGGGGTTGTGATGTCAAAAATTGCATTAGTTCAACAAGCACCTGTTATTTTAAATAAAACAGAGACTGTAAATAAAATAGTCAAAGTACAATTTATAATTCTGTGGTGGTGATAAATCAGTACGGAAAAATTATCAACCATCATCGAAAAATTATGCCGACAAATCCTGAAAGAATGGTTTGGGCTATGGTGATGGTAGCGGTATTAACGTTGTTGATAGAGCGTTCAGATTTACCAGGCGACTTTCCAAATATTGAAACATTGTACCCCGTTGATGAAGTTTGGATTAACCCAGGCGATTCGCTGATTGTTGCTCCCGGTGGTGAGGTTGTGGCTGGACCACTATCGAAAGAAAAAGGTTACCTGATTTTTGATATCGATGCCGAGTTAGCGTTAACCTCAAAAAGGGCTTTAGATGTAGCCGGACATTACTCAAGGCCAGACATATTTACTTTAGAAGTTAACAAAGAAAAGCGAAGGACGTTAACGTTTAAAGGTGATAATGATATTAAGTAGTAATCTCAATATCCGTTTTAGGAATGCAACAGCAGGGTAAGATTTCACCCTCTCTGATATACGCCAGTGGTTCGCCGTTGATGTATTCTATTTGCCCTTTGTCCAGGGTAACCCTGCAAGCCCCACAAAAGCCATCGCGGCAATGGTAATGTATTTCGATGTCATAATATTCGAAGTATTCAAGCGCGGTTCTAAAAATAAGCTTATCGAAATCTTGTTCGACAAGCTTACCATTAACGGTGACTTTGTGAGTCATACAGAGATATCAGTTACGCAATGTATTAAAGATCGAAGTCTTCAAAGTCGGAGCTGTCTACCGAGCTATCCGTTTGACCGACAAGGTAAGAAGAAATTTCGGTTTCTTGTGGAGCCACCTGCACGTTGTCAGACACCAGGTAGGCGTTGATCCAAGGTAGTGGGTTGCTTCTGATGTCAAATGGTGCCTCAAAACCGATAGCGGTCATCCGTTGGTTACTAATGTACTCAATGTATTGCTTAAGCATTTCAGCGTTTAGGCCAATCATCGAGCCGTCTTTAAACAGGTAATCGGCCCACTCTTTTTCTTGTTCAACCACATCCATGAAAATTTGATAGCCCTGATCTCTTAAGTCTTCACTGATCTCTTTCATTTCAGGATCGTCCTGACCATTTGCCCAAATATTCAATATATGTTGCGTACCGGTTAAATGTAGCGCTTCGTCACGGGCAATTAGCTTGATGATTTTTGAATTACCTTCTAATAACTGGCGTTCAGAGAAGGCAAAAGAACAAGCAAAAGATACGTAAAAACGAATCGCTTCTAACGCATTTACCGAACAAATGGCCAGATAAATTAGCTCTTTTAATTTACGCTTGGTCACTTCAACCGTTTCACCATCAATTTCATGAGTACCTTCACCCTGCAAGTTATAAATTTGCGCCATGAAAATGACATCATCAAAATATTTTGCAATGCTGCTGGCCCGTTTTAAAATTGCCGGGTTTACCACTATGTCATCAAACACTTCGGCCGGGTTGGTAAACAAGTTACGTAAAATATGGGTGTATGAACGCGAGTGAATGGTTTCTGAGAACGCCCAGGTTTCAATCCAGGTTTCTACTTCTGGTAATGATACCAAAGGCAAAAACACTGCGTTAACACTACGTGCGGCCATACTATCAAGTAAGGTTTGATACTTTAAGTTGGAGATGAAAATATGTTTTTCGGCTTCTGAAATCGACTGCCAGTCGGCTCGGTCTTTAGAAACATCAATTTCTTCTGGTCGCCAAAAAAACGACAATTGCTTTTCAATAAGCTTCTCAAAGGCGATATGCTTTTGTTGATCGTAGCGCGACACATTCACCGGATTGCCTAAGAAAATGGGCTCAAGAAGTTGGTCATTTTTGACCTGATTAAAAGTAGAATATTTCATGGTTAACTCTGTTGTGATGTCACTTTTAATATGGCTGCTAATGCGTAGTGACAAAAGTGCGGTAAGCGAGTACCGCGATTAAAGCTAAGATAGTTCGATGCCGCGATTTAAATAGCGCGGCAAGAACTTATCATAGAGATGGTTTAGATCTTACAAGCACCGCCAGCGCAATCATCTTCGATATCGCCCTGACTATCATCGGCACCATCGCGAGTATTGTGGTAATACATGGTTTTAACACCAAGCTTGTACGCCAATAAGATATCTTTTAAAATTTGTTTAACCGGCACTTTGCCGTTTTCAAATCTAAGTGGGTCATAGTTGGTATTTGCTGATATGGTTTGGTCAACAAACTTTTGCATAATCCCAACCAGCTCCAGATAACCGGTGTTATTAGGAATATTCCACAACAATTCATAGTTACCTTTGAGTTTTTCATACTCAGGAACCACTTGCTTCAACACACCATCTTTACTGGCTTTAATGCTGATCAAACCGCGCGGTGGCTCAATACCATTGGTGGCATTGGAAATTTGCGATGAGGTTTCAGATGGCATTAATGCGGTAACGGTAGAGTTACGTACACCGTACTCTTTAATGCTGGTACGCAGGCCTTCCCAATCAAGATGCAGTGTCTCAGAACAAATTTTATCGATTTCTTTTTTGTAAGTATCGATGGGTAAAATGCCTTGCGATAAACGTGTCTCGTTAAACTTAGGACAGGCACCTTGCTCTTTGGCTAACTGATTAGACGCTTTTAACAAATAAAATTGAATTGCTTCAAACGTTCTATGAGTTAAATTATTGGCACTACCATTTGAATAAAACACACCGTTTTTCGCAAGGTAATAAGCGTAGTTAATTACACCTATGCCTAACGTACGACGACCCATAGTGGCAGTATGTGCTGCTGGCACCGGGTAGTCTTGGTAGTCTAATAAACTGTCTAAAGCACGTACCACTAGATCGGCCAAACCGTCTAGTTCGTCCAGGCTGCTAATTTTACCTAAGTTAAACGCCGATAATGTACAAAGGGCAATTTCACCGTCAGGATCGTTAACGTCTTTCATTGGCTTGGTTGGCAAGGCGATTTCTAAACATAAGTTAGATTGACGAATCGGCGCAACTTCTGGGTTGAATGGACTATGAGTATTACAGTGGTCAACATTTTGTAAGTATATACGACCAGTACTGGCACGCTCTTGCGCAAATAAAGTAAATAATTCAATCGCTTTGATGCGTTTTTTACGAATCGACGCATCGTTTTCGTATTTCAGATAAAGTTCGGCAAACTTGTCCTGATCGGCAAAGAAAGCATCATACAAACCGGGTACGTCTGATGGACTGAACAAGGTAATGTAATCGCCTTTGATCAAACGTTGGTACATGGTTTTGTTAAATTGCACGCCGTAATCTAAGTGACGTACACGGTTTTCTTCAACACCACGGTTATTCTTCAGCACCAGTAAGCTTTCTACTTCTAGATGCCACAATGGGTAGAACAAGGTCGCCGCGCCACCACGAACACCACCTTGCGAACAACTTTTTACGGCCGTTTGGAAATGTTTGTAGAAAGGGATACAACCAGTATGGAATGCTTCACCGTTACGAATAGTGCTACCTAAGGCGCGCACACGACCCGCGTTAATACCAATACCGGCACGTTGTGATACGTATTTCACAATAGCGCTGGTAGTGGCGTTGATTGAGTCTAAGCTATCACCCGTTTCAATCAATACACACGATGAGAATTGACGAGTAGGAGTACGCACACCCGCCATAATTGGCGTGGGTAATGATATTTTAAATGTTGAAATGGCGTCGTAGAAACCTTTTACGTATTGTAAACGAGTCTCAACCGGATATTTGGCAAACAAACACGCCGCTACCAACATATATAAAAACTGGGCACTTTCGTAAATCTCTCCGGTAACACGGTTTTGCACCAGATATTTACCTTCAAGTTGTTTAACGGCAGCATAGCTGAACGATTTATCACGCTCGTGGTCAATATAACTGTCCATTACGGCAAACTCTTCAGCACTGTAGTCTGCCACTAAATGTTTATCGTATTTGCCGGCTTCAACCATGCTTTGCACATGCTCAAACAGGGCCGGTGGTTCGTATTTACCAAATGCTTTTTTACGTAAATGGAAAATTGCTAAACGCGCCGCCAGATATTGATAATCTGGTGTTTCTTCCGAGATTAAATCGGCAGCGGCTTTAATAATTGTTTCATGAATGTCTTCGGTTTTAATACCGTCGTAAAACTGTATGTGGGATTTTATTTCAACTTGCGAAACCGATACTGAGTTTAACCCAGCGGCGGCCCAGTCGATTACTTTGTGGATTTTATCGAGATCGATAGGTTCTTTTTCACCATCGCGCTTGGTGACAAAAAGGTTGTTATTCATGAATGACCTGTCTTTATAGTATTTATTATGAAAATTGGTTTTAATTATTATTGTTTTATTTTAGGCAAAGCGCAGTAATACCATTTCTGCCGTCCCTGCTTTTTTCATTGGCTACCCGGATTGGCTTTTTGCTGTTGATAGACAAATGCACAACATATGGGGTTTTTCTTTGTATCTAGTCACAAGATAATGAGGTTTGGCCTTGATTGCAACCCCTAGATATTGTGTTTTTATGAGTGCTTTTTAACTTGCTTAATTCAGGTTAGTGGTAACTAACTTAGTAGCGCTGATTTTCGTACTGGTTAACTAAAAAGCAAGATTTATTTTAACCTAAAAATTTTTTTAAGATCTTTTTAACCTAAAAGTTTAAATATTATACGATTAAGCAATATGAGAAATAAAACACTTTTAAAACAATTACTTATCAAAGTTGATTGATCTTTGTTCGACTTGCTTGTTTTATAATCTCTAGTAATTGCAAAGGATCTTCAACCATGTGGTCGGCTTGCCATGAGGTGCAAGCGTTTTGATCTTTTATATAGCCCCATTTGGCCACTACCGTTGTCATGTTGGCAGCGTTGCCTGCTTCAATATCTCGCTTGGCGTCACCCAAATACCAAATATGCTCGGCAGCAACGCCAATCTCCTTACTTGCTAACAACATCGGTGCTGGATGTGGCTTACTTTGCGCAATCGTATCGCCGCTAATGTTAGTTCGTGAATGACTAAACTGCGGAAAATTGGTTAATAAAGGTTCGGTTAAAAAGCCAGGCTTATTGGTAACTATGCCCCAGGGAATATTTGCCGTTTCAATGGCGCTGAGCAACTTTGCTATGCCGGGATACAAGATAGTATGCTTGGCTAAATTTAACAGGTAGTAATCAAGGAACTCCTGACGTAATTGCAATTTATCATAATTGACTAGCTGCTCTTTAAAGCCTAAATCTAATAATGGATAAACGCCATCAGAGGCAACGAGACGATATTGTGTACTGGATACCGGCTTAAAAGCGTAGCGATTGAGTAAATAATTTAAGGTGGCACCTAAATCATCGGCGGTATCTAATAAGGTACCGTCTAAATCAAATAACACGCCTTTCGCTTTGCTTAACAAGTGAATACCTCGATACCAGTTCGCGTAATGATGTGATCAATAGGGGTACTCATATGTTGTTTATATGAGTAACTCAATGAGCAGATCATTATACGGATTGGTATCATGCTTCTGGCATTTTGCAGGCAAGAATATAGTTAACGTCTAATCCGGCAGCTAATTTGTGGTTTTCGGTAACGGGATTGTAATGGATGCCACTGGCATCAAAACATTTTAATCCGGCATTTTCTGCCCAGGTGATAAGTTGTGAAGGGCGAATGAATTTGTCCCAGTCGTGGGTGCCGTCGGGCACCAGTTTTAACAGCTTTTCGGCGGCTAAAATAGCAAATAAATAAGATTTTGTGGTTTTATTCAAAGTTGAGAAAAATACGTAACCACCCGGTTTTACCATTTTCGCACAGGCTTGCACGATGGAGGCTGGATCAGGCACGTGTTCCAGCATTTCCATGCACGTAATCACATCAAACTGCTGGTCGTTATCTTGTGCTTTTTGCTCGGCTGTAATTTTTTCATAAGTCACGCTAACACCGGCTTCAAGGGCATGCAGTTTGGCGACATTTAATGGTTCATTACCCATATCGATGCCGGTTACCTTACCACCTAAACGGGCCAGACTTTCGGCTAAAATGCCACCACCACAGCCAACATCAATAATTTTTTTGTCAAAAATGTCGCCCACATGCGAGGTAATAAAATTTCGACGCAATGGGTTAATTTGATGCAATGGTTTAAAATCACCGTGTATATCCCACCATTGGCTGGCAACTTTTTCAAATTTGGCTATTTCTTCAGGGTTAACGTTTAAAGGTTCAGACATGTTTGAGGTCTTTAATAAGTGCTTTATATAGAGTTAAGTTAGATTCTATCGAAAGTGTTGAAAGATAACAAAGCCAATTACCGATAAATTGGCTTTTAAGTACTACTTTATTGACGAATCTGCAGAGTTTGTTAATCGTCAACACGATCGCCAATTTTATTCAACACGGTAACTTCACCATCACAAACCGCGATAATGGATTTTCCCATTTTAAATTGATCAGAAATAATAACCCGGCCCTGATCCTTTTGCGGAAAACTGGCGATTTCATGCTTTAACTCTAAAGAGTTGATATCGTAATATAGAATGGTGACGGTACGCTGTTTCATCTTGGTCATTGTTCTTCTTATTTAGAGACTTAGCAAATATTTTGTTAATAAAACTATTTATAGCGAAGTCAAAAGCATAAGTAAACATGGAGATGTGATCTTTCACCGAATGGCGATTTTATTGCCGAACAAATCGTCATTTCGCTACGCATTGTTTGTGCTGAAAGTTGAACACGGCAACACTTAAATCTATCGGCTAAAAATAAGTGACATTGACAGCGTATTAAGGTTTAATCATTGGTACTAATAAACTTAATAAACTTAATAAATTAAGAATAAAGAAGTGCAGAAGTTAGTCCCTTTATGCTAATATTCTGCCTTGATAATAATAATTTTTGAGCATTTTTTGCTGACACTTAGGGAAAGCATCTTTTTATGACCGATCTGGCTAAACAAATCGTTCCTGTCAATATTGAAGACGAATTAAAAAACTCCTATCTAGATTACGCCATGAGTGTAATTGTAGGACGTGCATTACCGGACGTACGAGATGGTTTAAAACCCGTTCATCGCCGCGTTTTATATGCCATGCATGCATTAGGCAATGACTGGAATAAGGGTTACAAAAAGTCAGCTCGTGTTGTTGGTGACGTAATTGGTAAGTATCATCCACATGGTGACACTGCGGTATATGACACCATCGTTCGTATGGCTCAACCATTCTCACTACGCTATATGCTGGTAGACGGCCAAGGTAACTTTGGTTCTGTTGACGGTGATTCTGCTGCGGCAATGCGTTATACCGAAATTCGTATGCAGAAAATCTCGCATTCGATATTAGCGGATTTAGAAAAAGAAACCGTTGATTTTGTCCCGAACTACGATGGTCAAGAGCACATGCCATCGGTTATGCCGACCCGGATACCAAATCTGTTAGTTAACGGTTCATCGGGTATTGCTGTAGGTATGGCAACCAACATTCCGCCGCATAACTTAACGGAAGTTGTCAATGGCTGTATCGCCTACATCGACAATAACGACATCACCATTGATGAATTAATTGAATACATCCCAGGCCCGGATTTTCCAACCGCGGGTATTATCAGTGGTGTCGCGGGTATTCATGAAGGTTACCGTACCGGCCGGGGTAAATTAAACATCCGTGCCCGTGCGAGCATTGAAGTGCATGAAACCACCGGTAAAGAAACTATCGTAGTTCATGAATTACCGTATCAAGTAAACAAAGCTCGGCTGATTGAAAAAATGGCCGAGCTGGTTAAAGAAAAACGCCTTGAAGGCATTTCGGCTTTACGTGATGAGTCTGATAAAGACGGCATGCGTATGGTGGTTGAAGTGAAACGCGGTGAAGTTGGTGAAGTTGTGTTAAACAACTTATATAAGCTAACTCAAATGCAAGTGTCATTTGGTATGAACATGGTTGCCATCGATGAAGGCCAACCACGTTTATTCAACCTAAAAGACATGATCGGCTGTTTTGTACTGCATCGTCGTGAAGTGGTTACTCGCCGAACCATTTTCGAATTACGTAAAGCGCGTGAACGCGCGCATTTACTTGAAGGCCTTGCGGTAGCGTTAAGTAACATTGACCCTATCATTGAGTTAATTAAAAACTCACCAACTCCGAGCGACGCCAAAGAAGGCTTATTAAGCCAAGGTTGGGTGTTAGGTACGGTTGCTGAAATGCTTGAACGAGCCGGAGACAATGCCGCTCGTCCAGATTGGGTTGAAGAAGGTGTTGGTATTGTTGATGGTAAATATTACCTGACAATGCAACAAGCACAAGCCATTCTGGATTTACGTTTACACAAGCTTACTGGCTTAGAACACGAAAAGATTCTAAATGAGTACAAAGAGTTATTAGAAATTATTGCCGAATTAATGCATATTCTAGCCAGCCCTGAGCGTTTAATGGAAGTTATCCGCGAAGAACTGGAAGTAATTCGCGAAGATTTTGGTGATGAACGTCGTACTGAAATATCTTTAGCTTCGCATGATTTATCGCTTGAAGATTTAATCACGGAAGAAGATGTAGTCGTAACGTTATCGCACGAAGGTTACGTTAAGTATCAACCATTATCTGAATACGATGCGCAACGTCGTGGTGGTAAAGGCAAAGCCGCAACCAAGATGAAAGAAGAAGATTTCATTGAACGTTTATTAGTGGCCAATACTCACGATACTATTTTATGTTTCTCAGATCGTGGTCGCATGTATTGGTTGAAGGTATTCCAATTACCTCTTGCTACCCGTACTGCCCGTGGTCGCCCAATTGTCAATATTTTACCGCTTGAGTCGAATGAACGCATCACCGCAATTCTTCCGGTACGAGAATACGAAGACGATAAATTTATCTTGATGGCAACAGCGTCGGGTACGGTTAAGAAAACGCCATTAACGGCTTATTCTCGTCCACGTGCTAATGGCATTATCGCCTTGAACTTGCGTGATGATGATACTTTGATTGGCGTAGACATTACCGATGGCACTAACGACATCATGTTATTCTCTGATGCCGGTAAAGTTGTGCGTTTTAACGAGTTAGCAAAAGATAGCGAAACTGGTGAAGTAAAAATTGATCCAGAAACTGGTGAGCAAGTACAAGCATTACGAGCCATTGGCCGTACCGGTACTGGTGTTCGCGGTATTAAGTTAGATGGTGAGCAAAAAGTTGTATCGTTAATCGTCCCTAAAAATGATGGTGCGATACTTACCGTGACTAAGAATGGTTACGGTAAACGTACCGACCTTGCAGAATATCCTGCCAAGAGTCGTGCAACCAAAGGTGTGGTTTCAATTAAAGTCAGTGAACGCAACGGTGAAGTTGTAGGCGCGGTACAAGTTGAAGATGCCGATGAAATCATGCTGATCACCGACAACGGTACGTTAGTAAGAACACGCGTTAACGAAGTGAGTACTATAGGTCGTAACACCCAAGGTGTACGAATTATTAGAACCAGCGAAGACGAAAGCGTAGTAGCCTTGCAGCGAATCGATGAAATTGAAGAAACTGATGAATTACCGGAAGAGGGTGAAAACGCCGAAACCGCTGAAGGTAGTGAAGTAACGAATAGTAGTGATGACACTCCTGATGCGCAAGCGACAGAAAGTGACACTGAAACTGAAGAGTAACTTCTAATTCAACAATAAAAAATGGGCGGTTTTTACCGCTCATTTTTTTTGAAGCTACGAGCAACGAGCTACTGGCCACGAGCGGAATATTTGATCAATTCACATGTAGTGTGACAATACCAAGTCTGCTCGTAGCTCGTAGCCCATAGCCCGAAGCAATTAACAAAACGTAGTAATATGGAATGAAAAACACATGACCGAAATCTATAATTTTTGCGCTGGCCCGGCAATGTTACCTAAGCCAGTGATGCAACGTGCACAAGCTGAATTTCTTAACTGGAACAACACCGGCTGTTCGGTGATGGAATTAAGTCACCGTGGCGCAGAATTTATGCAGCTTGCCATTGATGCCGAAGCCGATTTACGCGAACTGTTAAAAATTCCAGATAACTACAAAGTTTTGTTTTGTCATGGCGGTGGTCGTGGTCAGTTTTCAGCGGTAGCACTTAACTTCTTAGGTGAAGGCAAATCAGCAGATTACGTGGTGACCGGCTCTTGGTCAAAAAGTGCGGTAAGTGAAGCGAAAAAGTTCGGTGAGATCCGAGTAATTGATGCGGTAATCGAGCAAGAAGGTCATAAAAAAGTATTGCCATCTGAGCAATGGAATATCAATAAAGACGCGGCGTATGTGCATTATTGTCCGAACGAAACCGTAGACGGTATTGAGATTTTTGAGGTTCCTGACACTGGCGATATCCCATTAGTGGCCGATATGTCATCAACCATTTTATCTCGAGAAATCGACATCTCTAAATTTGGCCTTATCTATGCGGGCGCACAAAAGAATATTGGCCCGTCTGGCTTAACCATCGTCATTGTCAGAGATGACTTAATTGGTTACCAGCAAAGTGCCACGCCGGTAATCCTCGACTATAAAGTCACTGCCGATAACGGTTCTATGTTCAATACGCCGCCAACCTATGCCTGGTATTTAGCCAGCTTGGTGTTTCAATGGTTAAAAGAGTTAGGTGGTATTGAGGCGATGGCAAAAATTAACCAAGAAAAAGCTCAATGCCTTTATAATTACGTTGATGACAGTGATTTTTATTATAATAAAATTTCCCTGGCAAATCGCTCGACCATGAATGTAGCATTTTATTTGAGCAACGAAGAGCTTAACAGCGAGTTTTTAGCGCAAGCTAAAGCCGCGGGTTTATTGGCATTGAAAGGCCATAGAATGGTTGGCGGTATGCGCGCCAGTATTTACAATGCCATGCCAATTGATGGGGTAAAAGCCTTAGTCGATTTCATGAAAAAATTTGCGAGTGAGAACAGTTAATAGTCACTGACCAACTGTCATACCAATTTGTTTAACCATTAAAAATGAGCAGATATTTAATCAACTTGGTATAACATTATCTGCAGCCCTGAAGTCAGCAACTCAGGGTTTTGCAATTTCCAGATTACCAATTTAAGGAAAACCAAATGACCGACCATACAGCCACATTGAGCTTTATTGCGACTCCGAGTAATCGTGTGAGTGGTGATATTACTATCCCTGGCGACAAATCTATTTCTCATCGCTCAATTATGTTTGGTGCTATGGCTGACGGGGTTACCAATGTCACTGGTTTTTTACCTGGGGATGATTGTTTAGCAACGATGAAAGCGTTTAAAGCCATGGGAGTAAACATTGAAGGACCAGATGAAAATAACAACGTGACCATTCATGGGGTTGGTATTGATGGTTTAACCGCGCCAACTGAGCAGATTAATATTGGTAACTCGGGTACTTCAATTCGATTAATGTCAGGTATTTTAGCCGGGCAAAGCTTTGCCAGTACCATGGCCGGTGACAGCTCGTTAAATAAGCGTCCGATGATGCGAGTGGTAAATCCGTTAAAACAAATGGGCGCAAGCATCAGCGCGGCCAGTGATGGCACGCCACCTATCGTTGTTGAAGGCGGCTCTAAATTATCGGCAATCGATTATCCATTACCTATGGCCAGTGCCCAGGTGAAATCTTGTGTGTTGTTAGCCGGTCTGTTTGCAGAAGGGACCACCACAGTAACTGAGCCTGGCATTACTCGCGATCACACCGAGCGTATGCTACAAGCTTTTGGCTATGAAGTAACAACCGAAGGCAATAAAATATCGTTAACTGGTGGTGGCCGTTTAACCGCTTGTGATATCAATGTTCCCGGTGATATTTCATCATCAACATTTTTTATTATTGCCGGTTTAATTGCCAAGCAAGGTTCATTAACATTACGTAACGTTGGTATGAACCCAACCCGTATCGGGGTGTTAAATATTGTGCAACAAATGGGTGCCAACATTGAAATTACCAATGAGCGCCAAGCGGGCGCAGAGCCTGTAGCTGATTTAATTGTTCATGCATCAGAGCTTCACGGTATTGACATTGAAGAATCGGATGTACCGCTTGCTATTGATGAATTCCCGGCTATATTTATTGCCGCAGCTTGCGCAAAAGGCATTACCCGGTTAAGAAATGCAGAAGAATTACGCGTTAAAGAAAGTGATCGCATTCAAGCCATGGCTGATGGCCTGGAAATCTTGGGAATAAATTGTACTGTGGTTGCCGATGGTATCGATATTGTTGGCGGACCAATTGGCTCTGGCACGGTCAATTCTCATGACGATCATCGAATAGCTATGTCTTTTGCTATTAGTTCATTGCGCTCTAGTGGTACAATTACCATCTTAGATTGCGAAAACGTGGCAACATCTTTCCCAAGCTTTGTGCGTTTAGCAAACGAAGTGGGTTTAAAGATTGATACACAAAAATAAATTCGCGTTAAATTCGCAAAAAACGAAAAGAATAAAAATTAAATAGGAAAATTTCATGAATGAACAAATTCCTCTAATTACCATTGATGGTCCCAGTGGCGCTGGTAAAGGAACCGTAGCCAGAATAGTTGCGGAACAACTTGGCTGGAACTTACTGGATAGTGGTGCGATATACCGCGTATTAGCGGTTGCTACTCAGCACCACGATATCAGTGTTGAAGAAGAAGATGCGATTATCCCGTTAGCATCGCATTTGGATGTAGAATTTAAAATTGTAGAAGGTGACGACTCGCGTATCCTTTTGGAAGGTGAAGATGTTACCGATGTTATCCGTACTGAAGAAGTCGGTGCCGTCGCCTCAAAAGTGGCCGCATTTCCTCGTGTTCGTGAAGCCTTATTGCGTCGCCAGCGTGCATTTAAAGCGGCTCCTGGCCTACTTGCTGATGGTCGTGATATGGGCACCGTGGTATTTCCGGATGCACAGGTAAAAGTGTTTTTGACCGCTACCGCGGAAGAAAGAGCAAATAGACGTAGATTGCAGTTGCAACAAAAGGGCATTGATGTTAATATCGGGCGCCTTTTGGACGACATACGTCAACGGGATGAGCGAGATCAGAATCGATTGGTCGCGCCATTAGTTCCTGCAGAGGGTGCGTTGATCGTCGATTCTACCGAATTGAGCATAAGTGAAGTGGTGGCTGAAATCCTCAACTTCGCTAATGATAAGCTTTATTAATCAGTAATTTAACTGCTTTTTAAAACTTACAATTAACGTAAACTATTTAATATTTTTAGAGCTTACTGTACGGACACACTGAGCTAACTTAACAACCCCATGAAACAATGACGTTGATTGGATTAATAACTGAGTTTATATACAAGTTATGATGGAAAATTTTGCACAGCTTTTCGAAGAAAGCTTAAAAGAAGTCGAAACCCGCCCTGGATCAATTATCAAAGGTACTATCGTACGTATTGAAAAAGACAATGTTCTTGTTGATGCTGGCCTTAAATCTGAAAGTGTTGTTTCAATTGATCAATTCAAAAACGCCGCTGGTGAAGTTGAAGTTAGCGTTGGTGATCGAATTGATGTATCGCTAAAAGCTACTGATGATGGTTTCGGTGAGACTATTCTTTCTCGTGATGATGCTAAACGTCACGAAGCATGGCAGTTCCTTGAGAAAGCCTACGAAGAGAAAGAAACTGTTGTTGGTGTTATCAACGGCAAAGTTAAAGGCGGCTTCACAGTTGAAGTTAGCAACATCCGTGCTTTCTTACCAGGTTCTTTAGTAGATGTACGTCCTGTACGTGACACTGCTCACCTTGAAGGCAAAGATTTAGAATTTAAAGTTATTAAGCTTGATCAAAAGCGTAATAACGTTGTTGTATCTCGTCGTGCTGTTATCGAATCAGAAAGCAGTGTTGAACGTGATGCATTACTTGAGTCTTTACAAGAAGGCCAAGAAGTTAAAGGTATCGTTAAGAACCTTACTGACTACGGTGCGTTCGTTGACCTTGGCGGCATCGATGGTCTACTACACATTACCGATATGGCTTGGAAACGTGTTAAGCACCCAAGTGAAATCGTTAATGTTGGTGACGAAATCCCAGTTAAAGTTCTTAAGTTCGACCGTGAGCGTACTCGTGTATCTCTAGGTATGAAGCAGTTAGGCGAAGATCCATGGGCAGCTATTGCTAACCGTTACCCAGAAGGTTCTAAACTTTCTGGTCGCGTAACTAACTTAACTGACTACGGTTGTTTCGTTGAAATCCAAGAAGGCGTTGAAGGTTTAGTTCACGTTTCTGAAATGGATTGGACTAACAAAAATATCCACCCATCTAAAGTTGTTAACTTAGGTGACGAAGTGGAAGTTATGGTTCTAGAAATTGACGAAGAACGTCGTCGTATTTCTCTAGGTCTTAAACAATGTATCCCGAACCCATGGGAAGAGTTCGCTAAGAACTTCAACAAGGGTGACAAAGTTTCTGGTAAGATCAAGTCAATCACTGACTTTGGTATCTTCATCGGTCTTGAAGGTGGTATTGACGGTCTTGTTCACTTATCTGACATTTCTTGGAATGGCGGTGAAGAGACAGTTAGCGCATACAAGAAAGGTGATGAAATTTCAGCTGTTGTATTACAAGTTGACCCAGAGCGCGAGCGTATTTCTTTAGGCGTTAAGCAAACCGAAGACGATCCGTTCAACATGTATTTAGCTGACAACAAAAAAGGTACTATCGTAACTGGTACTGTAATCGACGTTGATGCTAAAGGTGCTAAAATTGATTTAGCTGAAGGTGTTGAAGGTTACTTGCGTGTTGCTGATATCTCAGCTGATCGTATTGAAGATGCAACTACTGAGCTGAAAGCTGGTGATAGCGTTGAAGCTAAGTTTGTTGGTGTTGATCGTAAGAATCGCACTATCAGCTTATCAATCAAAGCGAAAGATCAAGCGGAAGAGCGTACTGCAATGGATAACTTAAACAAAGTAGAAGATACTGGTTTAAGTGCGATGGCAGAAGCCTTCAAAAACGCTAAAAACTAGAAACAAGTTAATTTTTTAAATTAATTTTACTAGTTTTAACCGTAAAAATAAAAAAGCCGCTACCTTTAGCGGCTTTTTTGTATCAAAATTATAGAGTTACGCCTTTACTAGTTATTACTCAATAGTCTACACTATGATCCATAAGTAATTTTACAGTCGAAAAAACACCAATTTCAAATGGAGGTCAAATGACCAAGTCAGAACTCATAGAAAAATTAATTGATAAACTCGATCATTTGTCAGCAAAAGATGTTGAAAATGCGATCAAAGAAATTTTAGAAATGATGGCCGATACCCTTGAAAAAGGTGAGCGCATTGAAATTCGTGGCTTTGGCAGTTTTTCACTGCATTACCGTGCACCACGTGTTGGCCGTAACCCGAAAACCGGAGAGTCGGTTGATTTAACCGGTAAATATGTACCGCATTTTAAACCAGGTAAAGAGTTACGTGAAAGAGTAAACCTTTCGTTAGCGTAAAAACATATCTGGGGTCAGAGTCAATTTCATTATTAAAATGTGAAATTGACTCTGACCCCATTTTTTTGCTGAAATTGCAATCATTTAGCAATATACTAAGAAGCATTACGCCGCCAATCAGAGAATCATCCCTTGAAATTATACTTATCTGTTTTAGTCCTCTTTGTATTTTTGGCTATAGCCTTTATTTTTGGTAGCCAAAATGAACAGATAATTGAACTCAATTACATCATTGCCCGCAGCAATATCAGTGTCGCCATGGCGGTAAGTATTTTTACCTTTATCGGCTTTATTATTGGTATGTTTACCATGTTTAGCTTTATGGTAGGTCGCCGCATTAAACGTTTTAAAAACAAGTCCTCGAAACTGCAAGCTGCAGCCATAAGTAAATAACCTAGATGTTTGAGTTACTCTTTCTCTTACTGCCCGTAGCCGTTGGCTATGGCTGGTTTATGGGACGAAACAGTATTAAACAAAAAGATCAAAATGAGAAAAGTTCGCTGTCGATCAAATATTCCACCGGGTTAAATTATTTATTGTCTAATCAGCAAGATAAAGCGATGGAGTATTTATTAGAAGCGTTAACGGTGGAAGATGACACCGTTGAGGCACATTTTGCCATGGCTAACCTATTTCGCCGTAAAGGCGAGCTGGACAGGGCGCTTAAAGTCCATGAACACCTGGTTAGGCAACCAATGTTGTCAGATAAAGAAAAGCAACAAGCGCTGTTTGAACTGGGTCGAGACTTTTACAGTGCCGGTTTATATGACCGCGCCGAAACCCTGTTTCATAAGTTATTAAAATCGAAAACGTATAGTATTAAATCGCTAACTTACTTAATGCAAATTTACCAATCAACCAAAGATTGGCACCGCGGCATCGATTTAGAAAAATCAGTATTAAAATCAAAAGATAAGAAACTTAAACACGTTTTAGCAAACTTTTATTGTGAGTTGGCCAATATTGCCATTAAGGACAACGAATACATTAAAGAGTTGGAATTATTGCAAACAGCGTTAGAGCTTGATCCTAAATCGAGCCGGGCAAATTATTTAATGGCACAAGTTTTTGAAAACAGTGAGCAATATAATGATGCTTGCCGTTGTTACAGGGAAATTTTTTATCAAGATCAGGAGTTTTTTCCTGACGTTATTGATAAAATGCAAAACTGCTATCAGCGCAGTGATATTGGTGATGAATTTTACCCTTTCATTAAGCAGGTTTTTGATAAAACCGGTAGCACCAGCGCCTTGATAAAGTATTTAGAATTTATTGAGCAAACTCAATCGAAACAAAAAGCAGAAGAGTATATCTTGTCTGCACTAAACCGCCGGCCAACCATTCGTGGTTTTAAGCATTTTGTTAAGATGCAACTTAATGAAAACTTAGACGATAAAACACATCAAAGTTTGGATGTGATCAAAGAATTGGTGGCCGCCTATTTAAATATCAGACCACGATATACTTGTAAAAATTGTGGTTTTAACAGTTCGGTACATTATTGGTCTTGCCCATCTTGCCATGATTGGGAGCAATTAAAACCAGTAAGAGGCCTTGAAGGAGAATAAAAGTATGTCTGATGCCAAAGTTGTTGTGGCGCTAGATTTTGCACAACAAAACGATGCACTTGCCTTTGTTGATAAAATTCAACCAAGTGACGCGAAATTAAAAGTCGGCAAAGAAATGTTTACTCATTTCGGCCCACAGTTTGTGACTGGCTTAGTGGATCGTGGGTTTGATGTGTTTTTAGATTTAAAGTTTCACGATATTCCAAATACCGTGGCCAAAGCCGTTTCTGCAGCAGCCGATTTAGGCGTATGGATGGTAAACGTACATGCTAGTGGCGGTTCGAAAATGATGAGCCAGGCAAAACTGGCTCTGGATGCCTACGGTAAAGATGCGCCTTTATTAATTGCTGTGACCGTATTAACCAGTATGTCGGCAAATGACTTAATTGAACTGGGAATAAATGCGACGCCTGAGCAGCATGTGTTAAATTTGGCTAGATTAACTCAGCAAGCAGGTCTTGACGGGGTAGTGTGCTCAGCTCAAGAGGCCGAAATGCTAAAAACAAACTTAGGACAAGAGTTTAAGTTAGTAACGCCGGGTATTCGTCCTGTAGGCGCTGCTGTTGATGATCAAAAGCGCATTATGACACCCCCGCAAGCCATTGAATTAGGCGTTGATTATTTAGTCATCGGGCGGCCAATTACCAAAGCTTCTGACCCACATCAGGTCTTGCAGGATATTAATAAATCAATCCTTGGCTAATTTAGCCACTGCTAAATTTACGCCCTTGCTTTTGACAAAGCAGGGGCGTTTTTTATGCTGCGGGAACGGGGAACGGGGAACGGGGAACGGGGAACGGGTAATCTATCTTGGGTAATAGGCCATTGGTTAAGGAAATATATTGGGTTTACTTTGGCCCCTTTTATATTTTTTGACAAACTAAAACTCTGTTCTAAGCTAAGTAGTAACCACAGGGCGTGGTGATACCAAAAGGTATTTTACAAATTACATTCAACTATTAGGTAAAGGAACTACTTATGAAAATTTTACAAATCTCACTATTGGCTTTCGCCTTAGCTTTAATCCCGACTTTAACTACCGCTTACGCAAATGAAAGTGCTGCTGAAAATAAGCAAAGTGTTGCAATGCGGGTGAATTTAAATAAAGCATCAGCTGAACAACTCAGTACCATTAAAGGCATAGGCATGAAAAGAGCCGCCGCCATTATTGAATATCGTGAAAGTTATGGCCCCTTTAAATCAGTAGCTGAATTAACCAACGTGAAAGGTATTGGTGAGAAGTTTTTAGCGAAGAACAGAGAATATTTGACGTTTTAAGGCTACTGGCTACGAGCTATGAGAGCTACGGATAACTAGCTATTGTGCACCGTCATCCTTGAGGAGCATAAGCGACATCAGGAACCTCCTTAATTCACAATGAGCATGTAAACAAAGCACACTTTGAAGCAAGGAGGTTCCGGCCTCGGTAACTGCTCCATGCGTTACCCTATCTTCTGCGTCCATGCAGTCGTTCGCCGGGATGACGGAGTATTTTTTCTAAATAATTTGAAGTGTAAAAACCTAAACCGTTAACTTATTTCAGGACGGGACACCCAGTACAAAAAAAGCCAGTCAATTGACTGGCTTTTCATTATGCAATTATCGAAGGGCTTAAGGTTTCGTTGGACCTGCTGCGCTGCTACTTGTTGCAAAGCCTCTTGCTGCTGACTGATTCGAGCGAGCGACTGCTGTTCTCTGTTCAGTGGTTAGAGCTTCTGTAGGTATTGCTTGAGTGCTAACTTCTGCGGCTGCTGGTTTTGTCATTGGCGCATTTGCTTTGCCCTTAAATGACTGAGTTTTCACTGGCTTGGCTTTTGCCTTCTTAGTTTTCGCTGCTTCAGCGACAACTGCTTCAGCGACAACTGCTTCAGCGACAACTGCTTCTGCGGCAACTGCTTCAGCGACAACTGCTTCAGCGATAACTGCTTCGGTTACAACTGCTTCAGCGGCAACTGCTTCAGCGGCAACTGCTTCAGTGACAACTTCTTCAGTGACAACGGCTTCAGTGACAACGGCTTCAGTGACAACTGCTTCAGCGACAACTTCTTCAGCGGCAACTGCTTCAGTTACAACTTCTTCAGCGGCAACTTCTTCAGCTAAAGGTAAGTTTTGTTGTTGCTCAGAAGTTACTGATACTTCAGCTTCTTCAACGGTTTCTTGTTCTGCAACAGGCTTTTCTTCGAAATCTGCTGGAGTATCAAGGTCAAGAGTTGCTTGCACTTCATCGGAAGCACTAGGGTATCTGGCCGTAACCGGATCTTCTGTTGCTCTTTCTTCAACTACTGCATTTTCAATTTCTGCCGTTTCAAGCTTTTCTTTACGACGACGTTGGCCATGAGAACGTAAGTGTCGTGGTGAGCGACGATTTCTTACGCGTGGTTCTTTGTCATCTGACTCAGACGCTGCTGGAGCATCGCTTGTTACTGCTACAACACTTTGCTCTTTAACTTCAGCAGTTGCTTTGTCGTTTGTTTGAACTGTCTCGGCAGCAATTTGAACTTGCTCCGTCACTTGCTCTTGCTCTTGTACACGAATTTTTTTACGAGTATTTCTACGTTGACGACGCTCTGCAACTTTCTCTTCTTTCGGCTTGTCAGCTACAGGCTTATCCTGTTTTTGCTGAACCGGCTTCCTCGGTTGACGTTTTTGTTGTTTTTGAACTCTTTCGCTTTGACCGCTGGCATCTTTATTTTGCTGGCTGCGATCTTCACTTTGGTCTTGGCTGCGACTTTGACTTCTGTCTTGACCTTGACCTTTACCGCGACGCTGCTGGCTACGAGGCTTACGATTGCCACGACGATCATTTCTGTCGTTGTAGTTTCTCTTAGTCGCTGGTTCTGCTTTTTTCTCAGGAGCTTTTTCTTCAGCAGCAAAAATTGACTTAAAGAAAGCAACGATACCGGCAATTAACCCCGGTGAAGTTTCAGCTTGTTGTGGTGTTTTGGCAACAACAGCCTCCTTGACTTGTGGTTTTTCAGGTGCTGGTGTTGGTGAAGTCATGCCTTGTAAAACCGGTTCGTCACGTTTTGCCACTTCTTTTTGGAACTTAGGCATTACCGCTTCTTCAGCAGCCGTTTCGTTAAGCTTCATTTCATAACTGGCTTCGGCGATAGTTTCATCATCACGAACACGAACTACTTCATATTGAGGAGTGTCCATGTCTTGGTTTGCCAAAATTAACACTTTAACATTATGACTTTTTTCTATATGACCAACGGCGTTACGTTTTTCATTCAGCAAGTAAGTTGCTACAGGTACTGGAACTTGCGCGTGCACCTGTGAGGTTTTATCTTTAATGGCTTCTTCTTCCATTAAACGCAAAATTGATAACGCTAATGACTCAACACCACGTACATTACCGGTACCGCTACAACGAGGACATACTCCCTGGCTGGTTTCACCAATTGATGGACGCAAACGTTGACGAGACATTTCCAATAAACCAAACTTTGAAATACGACTTAATTGAATACGGGCTCTGTCTGGGCGAACGGCTTCGCGCATGCGGTTTTCAACTTCACGCTGATGACGGACCGGGGTCATATCGATGTAATCGATAACCACTAAACCACCTAAATCGCGTAAGCGTAATTGACGGGCAATTTCTTCAGCGGCTTCTAAGTTGGTATTAAACGCCGTTTCTTCAATATCACTGCCTTTGGTTGCGCGGGCAGAGTTGATATCGATTGACGTTAGCGCTTCAGTAGGGTCTATAACAATAGAGCCACCAGAAGGTAAACGAACTTCACGTTGGAACGCGGTTTCTATTTGTGACTCAATTTGATAATGAGTAAATAACGGTACATCACCTTTATAAAGTTTTACTTTACTGAGAAAATCCGGTCGTACCAATTGAATGTGTTGCTTAACACTATCAAAAATCTTTGGTCTGTCGATAACGATTTCGCCAATATCACGACGCAAATAATCGCGAATAGCACGCAAAATAACGTTAGACTCTTGGTGAATTAAAAACGGCGCCGGGCGTGAAGCTGCAGCTTCTGAAATTGCGGCCCAATGCTGTAGTAATACGTTTAAATCCCATGCTAATTCATCATACGCTTTGCCAACACCAGCAGTACGTACAATTAGTCCCATGCCTTTTGGCAAGTCTAATTTGCTTAATGATTCTTTTAGTTCGGTACGTTCATCACCTTCAATGCGACGAGAGATCCCACCGGCGCGAGGGTTATTTGGCATTAATACTAAATAACTACCAGCAAGTGAGATAAAGGTAGTAAGGGCGGCACCTTTTTGGCCTCGCTCTTCTTTATCAATTTGAACAGTAACTTCCTGGCCTTCCCTTAACACCTCTTTGATGTTAGGACGACCTTGGAAGCTGTATCCTTTCGGGAAATAGTTGCGTGAAATTTCTTTCATTGGTAAGAAACCATGGCGATCGGCACCATAGTCAACAAACGCAGCTTCTAAAGATGGTTCTACGCGGGTAATCGTACCTTTATAGATGTTTGATTTTTTTTGTTCGTGGCCTGGGCTTTCGATGTCTAAATCGTAAAGGGTTTGGCCGTCAACTAGTGCTACGCGGAACTCTTCCGACTGGGTAGCATTGATTAACATACGTTTCATATTATTGCGACTCTGTATGTAATAAGTCACAACACACTATTGAGTGTTAAAGTTGCCAACGAGGTTAAAACACCTGGGTTGACAGGGTAACAGAGGGTTGCCAGCCTCACGGATGTCAACTCCCTAATAAAATCGGGACTGTTAGTATCTTTTGGTTATCTGCAAATGGTTACAAGCTTTGCTAATTAAACTGATCAAATTGAACAGTGGTTGGCTCATAACGTTAGTTAACTTTTACACTCAGCATTATGCCGTGCTTACTTTAAATAGTTTATTGCTCTTTATTTGCTGGATTTGTTGTTTATGCTTCAAACATGGGCAAGTTACGTACGCCGGTGTAAGCAATAGGCAATGCAGTCAATATATCGGGCGAGTAGCAATTTTCGTTTACCGGTTTGTCAGACCATTTTGGGTAAAGTTAAACGCTCAACACTAAAAACAACGTACATTGAAGTTGCCGCAACAAACCTCTTACGATTCACTAAGAGCTTCGTTTTTTACTTTAAATTAATCTACGGGTATCGAATTAAATTTGTTTATCGTTTACGCTTCGATTTAAGTAAGTTTGTTATGAATTTTCAATTTCGATAACTCAAGCATTATCCCACTAATTAATGGCATAAGGCAATAAAATTACTGCTTTTTTACGGTTTAATATCAGCAAATTTCTAAAAAACTGTGCTAAACTCGCCGCCATGAAAGAACATATTGCCAATAAACCACAATCAGCTGATAAATCTGCTGCTGAAAGTGAAGACAGACCGAAAGTCAGATTCATCACCATTGATGAAAATTCTCAAGATCAGCGGATTGATAACTTTTTATTGAAAACCTTAAAAGGTGTGCCCAAAAGCATGATTTACCGCCTAATTCGTAAGGGCGAAATCAGGGTAAATAAAAAGCGTATTAAGGCTGAGTATAAGTTACAACTTGAAGATCTGGTACGCATTGCACCGGTGCGCGTGTCAGAAGAAGCGGCCCCCGTTTCCACGCAGCTGAAAAAAGTCGCGGAGCTGGAAAAACAGATTATTTTTGAAGACGATTGTTTAATTGTGATCAACAAGCCAACCGGTATGGCCGTACACGGCGGCAGTGGCTTAAGCTTTGGTTTGATTGAAGCGTTGCGAGCATTACGACCGAAAGCAAAAATGTTGGAACTTGTGCATCGCCTTGACCGTGATACTTCTGGTTGTTTAGTGGTGGCAAAAAAACGCTCCACATTACGTTCGTTGCACGAACAACTGCGCCATAAGAACGTACAAAAATTTTACCATGCCTTGGTAAAAGGCCATTGGACTGCAAAAATGACCCGTTGTACCGAGGGCTTGCGTAAAAATGAACTGAAATCAGGCGAGCGGGTTGTGGTTGTCGATAATGTGAATGGTAAAGAGTCGGAAACCCGTTTTCGAGTATTAAAACATTACGAAGGGTGTTCTCTGGTAAGAGCGTTTCCGGTTACCGGACGTACTCATCAAATTCGTGTTCATTGCCAAGTATCCGGCCACCCAATTGCCTGTGATGCCAAATATGGCGCTGATGATTTTACTGCGACGATGAATAAACAAGGCTTGAAGCGCTTATTCTTACACGCTGCAAGTATTGAATTTACTCACCCTAAAACCGATGAAAGAGTTAAGTTTGAAGCGCCTTATGATAACGCCTTAACCGCTATCTTGAAAAAACAAACCTATAAAACCTATTAATTTACGAACGGCAAAAATTGCCACAAAATAAGCTAAGTATTGGCCAGTTAGCATAATGCTAATTTTGGGCCAAAAATCGATTTCTTCACTAAAGAAGTTGGCTGCGACTATCCCGGGACCTGCTAAAAACTCATAACCCGGGATAGTGCTGTGCAGTAACCAATAACTAATACTGATAGCACTAAAGCCAATTACGACACCTGATACCGCCCATAAAGCACTAAATTTTATATCTGACATTACTCACCATTTTCTAATACCGTTTTATCAAGAGTCATTTTGTCGTTGTATCGGCGCCCTAAAAATTGAATCTTCACTATACATTAAGTTTGAATACGTATGTAAACCACTATCGTTTTTCGTAGGCTTGTCAGATAATAATCGACATAATCTTTCTCATTATATTGATAATGACATTGTGTAACAAATCAGGATTTAATATCATTGATTGTGCTAAAAATAAACATCTTCGTCGTATTGTTTTAATGGGGGGAACACAGGAACCCAACTTGTTAGCTAGGCAGTTCTATAGTAAGTTTGGTTTTCAAGAATATGATCGCTTTTACATGGAGTACAATGACTTAAACAATATAGATATGATGCTCACTTTAAACGAGTAGGTAAAAATCGTTGTGCTAAGGTCATGACACACCTTAGTTAGACAGTATGTGTTGTATCTCTGCACGGACTTTCTCCATTAGGAAAAAATAATAATTTAAAAAGGACTATTTATGCGTACTTTAATGCTGTTCACCATGTTATTGGTGATGCCTCTTTATCTATTTGCTCAACGACAACAAGTTCCTGTGGAAGCTTATGGAAAATTACCGAATAAAAGTATGATGGTGATTTCGCCAAATGCCGAGCGGATGGCCTACCGTGACACCTCGAATAATAGAGATTTGATGATAATTATTGACTTAAAAAGTGGCTCACTGCTGGCTGCGGTTGATGTGTCATCAGTGAAACCGGACAATGTCTATTTTATTGATGATGAGCGACTGGTTTTTGTGGCTTCAAAAAATAAACATATCTGGGGTTATCGTGGTCGACACGATATAAGTGCTGCATTTGCTTATAACTTAACCACGAAAAAAATACACCAACTTTTGATCCAGGGCTATGGCATCTATGACGGACAATCGCAGTTAGGGAATATTGTTGGAATTTCTGCTGATAAGAAATTCGCCTATATGCCGGCTTATAAAAACCTTGGTTCATACAACTTGTACAAAGTTAGCTTGGATAAAAAAAGAAAACCCAGAATTTATCGCAAAGGCACCTCGGACACCAGAAACTTTTTTTTAGATGGGAATGGTGAAGTTATTGCCCGTGAACGATATAACGACAATGACGATTTGCACCGTATTGAGGCGCTGATTGATGATGACTGGCATGAAATATTCCGCCAAAAAACACCTTATCGAACGAAGGGATTCAGGGGCCTAACACCGGATCGAAAAAGTTTAGTGATGATCTCTCAAGACAAAGATCATGGTCGTTGGGCTTATTACACCATGTCTCTGAGTGATGGTACTATTTCCGAGCCAATCTTTAGCCACGAAGATAAAGACGTTGAATATGTATTGACTGATGTACAACAAGTTGTACATGGTGTGCGATATTCTGGGTTTACGCCAACGTATGATTTTTTTGATAAAAAATTAAATGCTCGCATGCGTGGCCTTAAGAAAGCCTTGCCCAACAATACTTTTACAATCTCAGACTATACGCCTGACTGGAACAGTATGGTGTTTTATATGGATGGTGAACTGAGCTCGGGTGATTATGTATTATATCAACATGGTACGCTAGGCATGTTAGCGTCAGCACGACCAGATATCCCCGGGCAAGCGGTACATCCGATAACAGAGTATAGTTTTAAAGCTCGAGATGGGTTAACCATACCTACACTCATTACCACACCTGTTGGTCAAACGGCGAAGAACCTTCCGGCAATTATGCTTCCTCATGGTGGCCCCGAATTATACGATAAACTTGGCTTTGACTGGCTGACTCAGTACTTTGCCAGCCAGGGATACTTAGTGATCCAGCCGCAATTTCGAGGTTCTAGCGGCTTTGGCCCTAAACACCTATTCAAGGGACGCGGAGAATGGGGTCGTAAAATGCAAGACGATTTGACCGATGCGGTTAACCATTTAGCTGAAAAAGGCATGATAGATAAAAAACGAGTATGCATTGTTGGCGCCAGTTATGGTGGTTACGCAGCATTAGCAGGCGCAACCTTTACGCCAGATTTATATCAGTGTGCGGTATCCATTAACGGCATCTCTGACGTAGAGCAAATGCTAGATTCTGAAATACTGGATTATGGCAGTGATAGCTCTGCGGTTTCTTACTGGCAAGATGTAATTGCTAAAGGCGAAGTAAATGAAGAGCATTTGGAACAAATCTCACCGATTAATTATGTGAAAAACGTAAAGGCCCCGATCCTGTTAATCCATGGCGAACGAGACGAAAGCGTGGCATTTGAACAATCAGAAGATATGTTTGATGAATTGGAAGATGCCGATAAAGATGTCACCTTTATTGAGTTAGAAGATGGCGATCATCACCTGAGCCAGGCTAAAAATCGAATGAAAGCGCTAAAGGCCATTGATAAGTTTATTAAAGAGTTTATTTGAGGCAAAGCGCCAATAAATCAGGCAACTTATTTATAGTTGGTTTGGCTATTATTGCTATATTTATAGTATTTGCCATTTTCTCATAGTATTTTGAAAATGGCATAGTTTTGACGTAACCGTTTGATATTGTTAATGTCTGTAATGAGCGAGTTGCAGCCACACAAAATTAGTAAAAGAGCGCCGTCATCCCACCGTGCTTTTGGGTGGGATCTCCTGACGCAAACTGTGACTAAAACAGAATTAAAGTAGCTCCTGATACAAGTCCTTCCATTCTGGATTTGTCTTTTTAATAAGCCTTTCTTTCCAGCTTCTTTGCCACTTCTTTAACCGTTTCGCCCTGTAAATTGCGCTATTCATATCATAATAAAGTTCAAAATAAACCAGCTTGTGTAGGTTGTACCTTTAACTAAACCCTTTATCAATTTTTTGTTTATGTTGGTAGATTCGTTGAACCAAGTTGCTTGTTACGCCTACGTAAATAACAGTGTTTGCAAAGTTTGAGATGATATATATGGCTGGTTGTTTCATGATCGAAGTCCTTTTCAATACTTGAAACTAAAGTGTAGATGAAAAAGAGTATGTTGTTTTAGAGATGCGTCTTTATAACCACATCTATACTGGAGGAGGTCCCACCCAAAAGCATGGTGGGATGACGGAGTACATTTTCTAATATCGTATAGCTGCTCCTGGCACTTTGACCGGACCAATTGAAGATTCTGAAACAAGTTCAGGAAGTCGATTTTTTCTATCCTCAGCACGCTTAATGAGGTCCCGTTTTTCAACGGGATGACGGTGAATTTGTTCTAATCTTGTATAGCTGTTTTAGACACTTTTTTGCCTGTCATGATTGAGTCCAGCATTAGATTTTTTCTATACTCAATGCGTATCAGGAGAACTCGATTTTCATCGGAAAGCTGGTAATTGGGGCCTTGCTAACATGCGTTATGCATTACTAGCTATATTTCAGACTTTGCTCGGTTGATGCTCTGCTATTGATGATTTAACACATCAACGCCTTCATTTTTCAGTAATTGGTGCAAACGAATTAACGGTAAGCCAATTAGAGTATTTGGATCGTCCCCTTTTAGGCTTTCAAATAAACAAATGCCTAATCCTTCACTTTTAAAGCTACCAGCACAATTGTAGGGTTGTTCTGCGTTAAGGTAGTTGCTAATTTCACCTAAGCTTAATTCACGAAAACTGACATAAAACGGTTCCACAACTATCTGACTATTTTTACTCTTTGCATTATATAAGCACAAGCCCGTTAAAAAGGTGACAGTTTTACCGCTGAAAGATGTGAGTTGTTTTACTGCATTTTCAAAGTTATGCGGTTTGCCCAAAATGTTACCGTCACAAACGGCAACTTGATCAGAGCCAATAATTAAACCGTCAGGAAATTCATCGCTGACTTTTATCGCTTTTTGCTCAGCCAGGCGGGCAACAAGGTGTTCAGGTGTTTCGTTTACTAATGCCGTTTCATCGATGTTGGGTTTGGCACAATCGAAAGGCACATTAAACTTTTCTAATAAGGCTTTACGAAAGGGGGAGGTAGAGCCAAGAACGAGCTGTGTCATGAGGAATATACTCTTAAAGTTGCTGAATGCATGGTGATTGATCTCGATTAATTGCGGCTAGTTTACCTAAAAATGAAGTGATATTGCAAAGATAAGCATAGTGACGTTACAATTTTAAGCGACACTCTGGTATTATTCTGGTTACTAAACAGTTAATGAACTAAAATTGTTCACAATTAATGCGGTTGTGTTAAAATTTATCACAAATTAGGCAATTGCATTGAATTAGGTGATTTTTCTTTTGACAGAACCGCCTTCACCCTTTAATATGCGCGCCTTATGAAAGATCTTAAGCTTCCAATAACCATAGAACCGAAAAAAAGTGCTCAGCGTCATCTTGAGTGCGACGGCTACTTTGCGCTATCTGGATTAGAAAGATTGCTTGCAGTGTCTGAAAAGGCTGGCGAGCAAGTTAATGTTAAAGTAAACTTCGGTATTGATGCAGAAAAACTGGTATTTATCAGTGGCAAGGCATCAACCAAGATTAATTTGACATGCCAGCGTTGTAATGAACCATTTGAACAAGAATTAAAAGTAAGTTTTATTTTTAGTCCTGTTAAAGACGAAGAAAGTGCTGAGCACTTACCTTCCCATTATGACGCTGTAGTAGTAGATGAAAATGGTGAAGTAAATTTACGCGAATTAGTAGAAGATGAGTTAATGCTTACTCTTCCACTAATACCGAAACATGACCTGAAAGATTGTTCAGCGAAAGCTGATACGTCTTGGGGCAAGTTACCGGATACGCTTGAGAAACCGAATCCATTTGATGTTTTAAAAAACCTCAAGTAACTTTAGAATTTAGGAGTAGGGTAATGGCCGTACAAAAGAGTAAGAAATCTCGTTCAAGACGTGGCATGCGTCGTTCACACGATGCGATAACAACAGAAAACTTATCAGTTGATCCAGTTTCTGGTGAAACTCACCGTCGTCACCACGTAACTGCCGATGGCTTTTACAAAGGTGTTAAAGTTATCGCTACATAAGTGAACTAACTTTGCAAAGTCTAACGGTCGCGTTAGATGTTATGGGGGGCGATTCTGGCCCCTCAGTAACAATCCCCTCAGCAATAATGGCAATAGAACATTTGCCAACACTTAAACTTACCCTCTGCGGTGATCAAAGTGTGATCCAAACACACCTTAAACAACTTAATTATCTTGATCATCCGCGTATTTCAATCGTGCATTCGACTGAACAAATTGCCATGGATGAAAAACCCAGTGTTGCTCTGCGAACAAAAAAAGACTCGTCGATGCGTCGTGCTTTAGATTTGGTGAAGCAGGGTAAAGCCGACGCTTGTGTTAGCGCGGGCAATACCGGAGCCTTACTGGCCATAGCTCATTATGTCTTAAAGATGCTTCCTGGAGTAGAACGCCCAGCGTTAGTGTCACAGCTGCCGATCACCGACTCAACATCTCACGCATTTATGTTGGATTTGGGCGCAAACGTGTTTTGCGATTCAAATACTTTATTCCAATTTGCGATGATGGGCTCGGTAATGGCGGAAGAAGTTGATGCCATCGAATCGCCAAGAGTGGCATTGTTAAATATGGGCGCTGAAGATATTAAAGGCAGTGACCATATTAAACAGACGGCGGCGTTGTTAATGGCCAACCCTGACATTAATTATGTCGGCTTTATTGAAGGCAATGATATCTTTACCGGCAAAGCCGATGTGATTGTTTGTGATGGTTTTGTTGGTAATATTGCGCTGAAAACTTGTGAAGGTGTCGCTAAACTGGTGATGAGCAAGCTAATGAAAATCATTAACGAAAGTAAATTTACCCGTATTTTAGGGGTTTTACTCAATCCAACGCTAAAAAAGATTGTAAAACGACTGAACCCCGACCAGTATAACGGGGCAAGTTTGATAGGATTACGCGGTATTGTGGTGAAAAGTCACGGCAATGCGACAAGTTCAGCTTTTTATAACGCTATTTTAGAGGCTGTTAAAGAAGTTGAAAGACAAGTTCCTGAGAAAATTAAGAAAAAATTGGAACTCGGATTATTAAAAAGGTCTTAAATTGAATATGAATTCGAAAATTATTGGCACGGGCAGTTACTTCCCGGAGCAAGTAAGAACTAATGCAGATTTAGAAAAAATAGTAGACACTACCGATCAGTGGATCATTGATCGCACCGGCATAAAAGAGCGTCGAATTTCTGCAGAACATGAAAATGTTGGCTACATGGGCGCAAAGGCGGCGGAAAAAGCGTTAAAAATGGCCGGCTTGAAAAGAGAAGATATTGACATGATTGTCATGGGAACCACAAGTTCTCATGTAGATCTGCCAAGTGCTGCTTGCCATGTTCAGATGTATTTAAATGTACCTAATATCCCTGCATTTGACGTAGGCGCCGCATGTTCTGGTTTTATCTACAGCTTGAGTGTCGCCGATCAATTTATCAAGTCGGGTATGGCGAAACGGATATTAGTCATTGGCGCTGATACGCTTTCTCATATGTGTGATCCAACTGACCGCGCTACTTATATTCTTTTTGGTGATGCAGCAGGTGCTGTGATTATCGAAGCGAGTGAAGAACCAGGCATTATTTCCACTCATCTACACGCCGATGGTAATTATGGGGCGTTATTAGGGGCGGGTTCGCCAAAACGTGGTGATTTGCTTACGGAAGAAAAAGCCTACATTTACATGAAAGGCAGTGAAGTGTTCAAGTTTGCGGTAACTAAATTAAGTGAAATTGTTACCGAAACATTGGCACACAACAACATGGATAAATCAGAGATTGATTGGTTGGTTCCTCATCAAGCGAACCTGCGTATTATTGCCGCCGCAGCGAAAAAGTTAGGATTACCAATGGAGCAGGTAGTGGTCACTTTAGATAAGCATGGCAACACTTCTGCAGCAACAATCCCTACGGCATTAGATGAAGCGGTTCGAGATGGCCGCATTCAGCGTGGGCAAACAATTTTAATGGAAGCGTTCGGTAGTGGCTTTACCTGGGGTTCCGCTCTAGTTAAATTCTAGTTAAGTTTTAGTAAGTTTTAATTGGCAATTAAATAGTGTTAAACAATTAATAAGGTAAAGATAACAATGCAAAATAATTTAGCCTTTGTATTTCCAGGTCAGGGTTCGCAAGCGGTAGGCATGCTAGCTGATTTAGGCGATAATGAAGTCGTTAAAGCTACCTTTGCCAGTGCCTCAAAAGCATTAGGCTATGATATGTGGGATCTGATCCAAAACGATCCTGAAGCAAAATTAAACCAAACCAATTATACCCAACCGGCACTTTTAACAGCCAGTGTTGCTGTGTTTCGAGCTTGGCAAGCCGCCGGTGGCGCAACTCCCTCGGTATTAGCGGGTCATTCTTTGGGTGAATATTCGGCCCTGGTATGTGCCGGAGTGTTAAGCCTTGAAGATGGTGTTAAGCTGGTTGAAAAGCGTGGTCAATACATGCAGCAAGCGGTTCCCGCTGGTGTTGGCGCTATGTATGCCATTATCGGTTTAGCTAATGATGCTATTATCAGTGCTTGTGAGCAAGCCGCGGCTAGTGAAGTGGTGTCGGCAGTTAATTTCAATTCACCAGGACAAGTGGTGATTGCCGGCAATAAAGCTGCGGTTGAACGTGCTGCTGCCTTGTGTAAAGATGCTGGCGCTAAACGCGCACTACCATTGCCTGTTAGCGTGCCATCGCATTGTGCATTAATGCAACCTGCCGCGGATAAATTGGCTCGTGATTTAGCGGATATCGAATTTAATGCGCCACAAATCCCTGTGGTTAATAACGTAGATGTTGCTACGGTCAGTGATGCAGCTGCCATTAAAGATGCGCTAGTTCGTCAATTATATAGCCCGGTACGCTGGAGCGAGTCGGTTGAACATATGGCTAGCCTGGGTGCCGAACAATTAGTGGAAGCAGGTCCGGGTAAAGTATTAACTGGATTGACTAAACGTATAAATAAACAATTGAGCTGTGTTTCAGTAAACACTGCCGACACACTTAACAGCGCGATAGAAGGGTAAACAATGTCTTTATTTTCACTTGCAGGTAAAACTGCTTTAGTAACGGGTGCAAGCCGTGGTATTGGTAAAGCGATTGCAGAGCAACTGGTAAGCCAGGGTGCTACAGTCATTGGTACGGCAACATCAGAAAGCGGCGCTGATAATATCAGTGCTTATTTAGGTGATAACGGTAAAGGTTACGCGTTAAACGTTACCGATAATGATTCGATTGCTGCGCTTTTTCAGGCGATTAAAGCCGATTTTGGTGGTGTCGACATTTTAGTGAACAATGCTGGTATTACTCGTGACAACCTAATGATGCGAATGAAAGACGCAGAGTGGGATGACATTATCAACACTAACCTGAATTCATTATTTAAAATCAGTAAAGCGGTGATGCGCCCAATGATGAAACAACGTCATGGTCGTATTATCAATATTGGCTCTGTGGTTGGCTCTATGGGTAACGCTGGGCAGGTTAACTACGCAACATCAAAAGCCGGTTTATTAGGTTTTACCAAATCATTAGCCAAAGAAGTGGCATCGCGTGGCATTACCGTTAATGCCATTGCCCCAGGTTTTATTGATACCGATATGACCAAAGATTTAAGCGATGAGCAGAAACAGGCGATTTTCTCGCAAGTTCCAGCGAACCGTTTAGGTCGACCCGAAGAAATTGCGGCAACAGTGGCGTTTTTAGCCTCTGATGCTGCAGCCTACATTAACGGTGAAACGATTCACGTTAATGGTGGTATGTACATGGTTTAATAAACCTGCTGCGCAGCTTTATTAAATACATTTCCTTGCAAAATAGCAGGGGATGAGCCATAAATAGATATTTAGTTATCAGGTTCGACCAGAGCAGATTTTCATTTTAAAGCTTGCATGGTGCCCTGATGACGAATAAACTACCCGCAATTATTAAAATTGTTTAAATAGTAAAGGAAAAACAATGAGTACTATCGAAGAACGCGTAAGAAAAATCATCGTTGAACAACTAGGTGTTAAAGAAGAAGAAGCTAAAAACGAAGCATCTTTTGTTGATGACTTAGGTGCAGATTCTCTAGACACGGTTGAATTAGTAATGGCTCTTGAAGAAGAATTTGATACAGAAATTCCTGATGAAGAAGCTGAAAAAATTACTACTGTTCAAACAGCTATCGACTATGTTACAGCTCACGGCTAATAACGAACGATTCGAATAAGGCGGTTTAATTACCGCCTTTTTTGTTTTTATAATTTGAAAAATAAATGGCTATTTACCATTTCGGTCGATTGCTGTTAGTAAATAATTAATTTGCGGAGACATTATTTGTCATGCGACGAGTCGTAGTTACCGGTTTAGGTATGCTAAGCCCACTAGGAAATGATTCACTTTCAACCTGGGATGCATTGCTTGCCGGTAAAAGTGGTATTGGACCTATCGACCATCTAGATCTTACAAATTTTACCACGAAGTTTGCCGGTTTAGTCAAAGAGTTTGAGCCTGAAAATTTTGGCATTGCCAAAAAAGAAGCCCGTAAAATGGATTTGTTTATTCAATACGGAGTTGCCGCGGGTAACCAAGCCATAGCCGATTCTGGATTGGAAGTTACCGAGCAAAATTCTGGTCGTATTGGTGTTGCCATAGGCTCTGGTATTGGTGGCTTAACGTTAATTGAAGAAGGCTTTACCAAGACGTTAAAAACGAGTGTGCGAAAATTATCACCATTTTTCTGTCCTTCAACCATCTTAAATATGATTTCAGGTCATCTATCTATCATGCATGGTCTGAAAGGGCCGAATATCGCGATTGTGACGGCTTGTACTACTGGTGTTCATAATATCGGCCACGCTGCCCGAATGATAGCTTATGGCGATGCCGATGCTATGGTTGCCGGTGGTGCTGAAAAAGCGTCTACGGTGCTTGGTATGGGCGGCTTTATGTCAGCTCGTGCATTATCCACTCGCAATGATGCCCCACAACAAGCATCTCGTCCTTGGGATAAAGACCGCGATGGTTTTGTCTTGAGTGATGGTGCCGGCGTAGTAGTGCTTGAAGAATACGAACACGCAAAAGCTCGTGGTGCCAAAATTTATGCGGAATTAGCTGGCTTTGGTATGAGTGGCGATGCTCATCATATTACCTCGCCACCAACGAATGGTGAAGGTGGCGCAGCAGCAATGACTAATGCCATTAACGATGCTGGTATTAGCAGTGACAAAATTGGTTATATCAATGCTCACGGTACATCGACTCCGGCAGGGGATATTGCTGAAACCAATGGCGCTAAATCGGTATTTGGTGATCATGCTTATAAATTAATGATGGGTTCAACCAAGTCGATGACCGGACATATGTTAGGTGCGGCAGGTTCATCAGAAGCAATATTTACCATTTTAGCTTTGCAAAATCAGGAAGTACCGCCAACGATTAATCTGGATAATCCCGGCGATGGTTGTGATTTAGACTATATTGCCCACGAAGCACGCCAGGCCAAGCTAGAGTATGCGTTATGTAATTCTTTTGGCTTTGGTGGCACTAACGGTTCACTTTTATTTAAAAAAGTATAAGTTTTAACGCTTGCCAATAATGTTAAAAGCCTGAATACTAATACCAATCCCGACAATTTATTGCTCAATAAATTGTCGGGATTGGTATAATATAGTATTCAGGCTTTATTTTTTTAGGGGCGAGAAACGAGAAGTTAAAAACGAGAAATGAAAGGCAAGCGCGATTACCTTTTAGATCCAGTCGCTATTAGTTTATGTATCAATGTTAAATCAAAATCAAAATAATAATGAATCATTTATGCTTTATTGCTCAGTAAACTTTACCAAAACCAATCAAATAAATGTCACCGATCGCGGTCTCGCTTTTGGTGATGGCGTGTTTACTACCGGCAAGGTATTAAATGGCGCGTTAGAGTACATCAGTGAGCATATTAACCGTTTGCAAAGCAGTTGCCGTAAATTGACGATTACTGATGTTAACTGGCAAGATGTTGAAAAAGAAATAATATCTGCAAGCTCAAATTACGCTTTAGCAACGTTGAAAGTCATTATCACTTCCGGGCATAGTGGCAGGGGTTATTCTCGCATTGGCGCTACGGGTGCCAACGTCATTGTTTGTATTTCAGAGTTCCCGCGGCATTATAAAGCTTGGCAACAACAGGGGCTAACCTTAGGATTAAGTTCATTCAAACTGGGTTTAAATCCAGCGTTAGCCGGGGTTAAACATTTAAATCGTTTAGAGCAAGTGCTTATTCGCCAAGAGTTGGAGCAATGTAATGCAGACTTACCAAGGGTTGATGAGTTAGTGGTATGTGATATCAATGAAAATATCGTCGAATGTAATACCGCCAATATCTTTTGGCTGAAAGATATGGTGCTTTATACTCCTAACTTGCAACACTCTGGTGTCGCTGGGCTATGTCGGGCACGATTGTTATCGGCATTACCTGCGGTTAACATTGTCAGTAGCAAGGTGAGTGAATTAGCACAAGCCGATGCAATTTATCTGTGCAATTCACTGCTAGGAGTGGTGCCGGTGAAACAATTTATGGACAAAATTTTCAATGTTAAAGAGAGTAAAAAATTGCTAGGGAAGTTTCAATGAAGCGTTTATTGGTCATTATCATTCTCGCCATAATGTTCATTGGTATGGGCTTGGTCGCGTTCAGCGAAAACCAGATAGAACAACAGGTACCGATCAGTCAAAAAACCTTATACCGTGTCGATGTCGGTTCCTCCTTTAATAAAGTTTTAGTCGATTTAGAACAACGCGATTGGCTGGAAAATACATTTTGGCTAAAGCTATACGCTAAATTAAATCCACAGATAACCGATATTAAAGCCGGCACCTATCAAATTCCGGCAAATGTCTCGGTAAAACAACTTTTTTCTTTATTAGTTTCAGGCGTAGAACATCAATTTAGTATCACTTTTGTTGAGGGCTCAACCTTTAAAGAATTGTTAAACCTGCTTGCTGAAACCCAGCATATCCGTTTTACCTTAGCCGATATGAACCGTGACCAAATTTTAAACTTGCTAACCCAAGATTATCAACACCCGGAAGGATTGTTTTTTCCAGATACCTACAGTTTTACCGCCGGCAGTAAAGATATCGATATATTAAAGCAAGCGCATCAACGGATGTTGCAAGAGCTTGCCGAGAGCTGGCAAAATAAAGCCAAAGATTTACCCTATAACAGCGCATACGAAGCCTTGATCATGGCGTCAATGGTCGAAAAAGAAACCGCTCAAATTTATGAACAGCCATTGATAGCGGCGGTGTTTATTTCTCGCTTAGCGAAAAACATGCGTTTACAAACAGACCCTACCATTATTTATGGTTTAGGCGACAGGTACACTGGCGATATTACTTATGCCAATATCAGAGAAAAAACCGCGTATAATACTTATCGTATTCATGGTATGCCGCCAACGCCAATTTCCATGCCGGGAAAATCAGCCATTGAAGCCAGTTTACACCCGGCAAACAGCCAATATTTATATTTTGTCAGTAAAGGCAATGGTGAACACCATTTTTCAACCACACTAAAAGAGCATAATAGAGCCGTGGACAAATACATTAGAGGAAAGAATTAAGTCATGTCACAGAGTAAACCACAAGGAAAGTTTATCGTTGTTGAAGGAATAGAAGGTGCCGGAAAGTCATCGGCAATTAAGGTAATAGAAGAGTTTCTCGCGCAGCAACAGATAAACTTTGAAAAAACCCGAGAGCCGGGTGGTACGCCTCTTGCTGAAAAGCTCAGAACGTTGGTGAAAGAGCCTTGTGATGAAACCATTACCCCGGAATGTGAATTGTTACTGATGTATGCCAGCCGCTCACAATTATTGGCGAATAAAATACTACCGGCTCTGCAGTCGGGGAAATGGGTGATTGGCGATCGTCATGATTTATCTTCCCGTGCCTATCAAGGTGGTGGCAGAAGGTTTGATGATAAGGTGATAGACACTATCGCCAATATTACCTTAAATGGCTTTAAGCCAGACTTTACTTTATATTTAGATATTGAGCCGGAACTTGGCTTGTCACGGGCACAAGCACGTGGTGATTTAGACCGGATTGAACAAGAAAAAATTGAATTTTTCCATCGTGTACGCAATAAATATCTGCGGTTAGCCACTGCTGACGACAGTATTTTTATTGTAGATGCTAGCCAAGCGATGACTAAAGTTCATGATGATATTAAACAATTATTGAATAAGTACTGTGTAGGATCAGATCTTGGTTGCTAAATTACAACAAAAAAGCTGGTTAGGTGCGAATAAAACCGAGGTGCTCAGCAAAATTGAGCAAGGGTTATTACCGCATGCATTACTCTTGCTAGGTAGCCATCTAGCCGGACAAGAAGAATTAGGCTTATGGTTGTCTTCTTTATTACTTTGTCAGCAACAAGCGTTATCTGCAGAGGCATGTGGACATTGCAAGACTTGTCTACTCGTTAAGGCAAACACCCATCCTGATTTGCAAGTTATCGATAATGCTGAAAAAACCATAGGGGTGGATTTAGTACGACAAGCAGGCAGCTTTTTACAAAAAACCGCGCATATTGCTAAAAACAAAGTGGTGTTGGTGTTATCGGCTGAGAATATGACCGAAGCAGCGGCTAACGCCTTGCTAAAAACACTTGAAGAGCCAACCGATAATAGTTATTTATTGTTAGTATGTAATGAAGTGGAAATGTTATTGCCTACCATAATCAGCCGTTGTAACGTACTTCAGATAAAACCACCAACGGGCGATGAGCTAGCGGCACTGGTTGAAGACAAATCGTTAATAAATGAGTTTAGCAATATTACTGAGTTGGCCGAATTAACCGATGTCAATTGCCAGCAACAGCGCCAAGAAATCATTGAGCAGCTAAATCTGTTTTTACAAAGCTTTGATAATGGCACTGAACTAAGTCATTTGGTCAGTAGTAACTTCCATGGTTTAAGGTGGTTAACCAATGCGTTTCAGCAATTATTCCGTATTCAATCTGGATGGCAAGATGCCTTAGCTCAACATGAGATGAACACTTTAGCTAATCGCTATAGTAATGAACAAATCTGGCAATGTTTAACATTAATCAATCAGGCAACGAAACAAATAAAGTTGTTAACTCAGGCGAATAAAAGTTTTACTATTGAAGCATTGTTAGTCGATATAGAACAACAACTGGTTCAATAGAATAGCAAATAATAATAATCAGGAAGCGATGATGCAAAAATTTGTCTTAAAATTTAATAATGATCGAGAGCTTTACATGGCCTACATGCCATTTTTAAAGCAAGGCGGGTTATTCATAAAAACCAAGGAGCAGTTTGAGCTGGGTGATAATATTTCTCTTGAAGTATTGATGCCGGGTGAAATCGAAGCCGCCAAACTTGACTCCGTGGTGTGCTGGATCACTCCGCATGGTGCGCAAAATGGTACAGAGCCTGGTGTCGGTGTGGCATTTGTTACCGATGAGAATCACATTCGTAACCAAATTGAATCTGCGCTGGGTCGAATGCTTAATTCTAAAGATCCAACGTATACTATGTAAGAGCAAGGGATTAGGTACGGGATACAAGGTACAGGTTACAGGCAGATTGCTGATAAAATAATTCATGCTGTGATAAACTTATACCACGTACATAAATAATGTAATTAGATGAAGAGTAAAGCGAATCGCTTTACTTTTTTTGTGCATGGACGTACTTATACCCGGCAGGCAGGACGCCTTTTGAGGGTGATTGTTCATGGAAGAACTATATGCAGAAATTCCATGGATGGAAAAATTTATGTTTTGTTGCAATTTCGGAGCCTCCTTTGTTTATAGATTCACACTGTCACCTTGACCGATTAGATCTTAGTGATTTTGATAATAACCTCGATAATGTGGTTAGCGCGGCCGCACAGGCAAACGTTACACAAATGCTCTGTGTTTCAGTTACCCTTAATGACTTTACCGCCATGGCCGAAAAAACGGCCAAATATCACAACGTACAACTGTCTTGTGGTGTACATCCATTAAATCAAGAAGACCGGGTCGATGAAGAGCGATTATTAGCCTTGGCCGATAATGAACGCGTGGTTGCTGTTGGCGAAACGGGTCTGGATTATTTTTATGCCCCTGAAACTCAAGAAGTACAGCGAGACGCATTTCGTAAACACATCAGAGTCGCGCGTAAACTGAATAAACCAATCATTATTCATACTCGTGATGCGCAAGAGGACACCTTAACTATCATGCGCGAAGAGGGGGCAGAACAAATCGGTGGAGTATTGCATTGCTTTACTGAAAGCTGGGAAATGGCCGAACAAGCGATTACTATGGGCTTTTATATCTCTTTTTCTGGTATCGTTACTTTTAAAAATGCCGCCGCTCTAAGACACGTTGCGCACCAAGTGCCTGATGACAAGTTTATGATTGAAACCGATTCGCCGTACCTTGCACCGGTACCGCATAGAGGCAAGCAAAACCAACCAGCCTTTGTTGTCGAAGTTGCTAAAATGCTTGCCGACGTACGTGGTCAAAGTGTGGAAGACATTGCCAGGTTGTCGACAGAAAACTATCTTCGCTTGTTTCTATCAACCAAGTAAAACTCACTATGGTCTAATTAAGCCTTAAAAGACTATATTTGGCACTCTTGTGTCATCGACAATGTAATCAAAAGCTCGCAGGCCGCTGCGAGCGATTTTCTGCCCTTTACCAAACTCTAAAAAGAGCGCCGTCATCCTGGGGGAGCCAAAGCGAGGTCCGGAACCTCCTGACGCATAATGTGCCTCTTAAAAATAAAAACATGTGCTATTTAAAGCATTGTTTAACGCTAATAGAGCAAAAAAAAGGCCTGAAGCAATCGCTTCAGGCTCAGGGGAATGGCTCAATAGGTTGAGCCTGCGCTAATAAATTCAAGGGAATAAATTTCTGCCAATTAACTCTAATTTGTGCAAGTTAACTCGAAGTAAATCACTGCTTGAGTTAATAATTGTAGTGTATCAACGGTTAAAATCCAGTCGATTTGTGAAATAAATAAAATTAAATTTTAACCGTTTAAAAACAGTGGGTTATAATGGTTTTTAGTTTGAGTATCCACAGGTGATGAATAGCTTTTGTACATCTTTCGCACAATTTATCAACAGGCCGGTGGTGGGGGACGAGTCAAAATATTTTGGCTTAAACGCAACTGTTAACCAAGTGGTTTTGTTATGTTATGGTAGCTAGAATAATAAAAATGTAGTTGTAATCAGTATGTTAAATATCATTTGGCTGTTCTTTTTTTTCATTGCCTTTATCGTCTCTCTTTACCAATGGCTAGTACTTGGCAATCATGTCATTTTTGAACAGTTGCTCACCAGTATTATCTCGATGTCGAAAGTGACGGTTGAAATTGCTATAGGGCTAATTGGCATCTTAAGTTTTTGGCTGGGAATGATGAAAATTGCACAAAGTGGTGGGGTGGTAGATAAAATTGCCCATGCCATTTCACCATTATTCTCAAGACTAATGCCAGAGGTACCAAAAGATCATCCGGCATTTGGTTCCATTACCATGAACTTATCGGCTAATTTTTTAGGCCTAGACAATGCCGCCACCCCTTTAGGCTTAAAAGCCATGGCCGATTTACAAAGCATTAACCCAAAAAAAGACACTGCCAGTAACGCCCAAATTTTATTCTTGGTTTTGAATACTTCCTCGGTAACCTTGTTCCCGATCAGTGTTTTTGTTTATCGGGCGCAACAAGGCGCTGCAGTGGCTACCGATGTGTTTATACCTATTTTATTGGCAACTTTTGCCTCAACACTGGCAGGTTTGGTGTCTGTGGCTTTGTTTCAACGGATAAAGCTATATAAAGGTGTCATTCTGTTGTATTTGAGTGCGGCAATGGCATTGATAGCAGCACTGGTTATTTATTTAGTGCAGCTAAGTGCCGCGCAATTGACCGAGCAGTCCTCATTAATGGGTAACTTTTTAATCATATCGGTACTTATCAGTTTTCTGGCTGTTGCCCACTTAAAAAAAGTGAATGTCTACGATCAATTTATTATTGGAGCGAAAGAAGGCTTTGATGTCAGTATTAAACTTATCCCTTATCTGTTAGCCATGCTGTGTGCCATTGGTGTTTTTAGAGCCAGCGGTGCATTAGAGATGATTGTCGACAGTATTCGCCATTTAGTGGTGTTATTAGGTGGGGATACTCGCTTTGTTGACGCGTTGCCCACCGCTTTTATGAAACCACTAAGTGGTTCAGGCGCTCGGGCGATGATGATTGAAACGATGAATGTCCATGGTGCCGATTCTTTTGCCGGGAGATTGGCTTCGATCATGCAGGGCTCAACCGAAACTACTTTCTACGTGCTGGCAGTATATTTTGGCAGTGTAGGTATTCGTTATTCTCGACATGCCATCACTTGTGGCCTGATCGCCGATGTCAGTGGCATTTGTGCGGGTATTGGCGTTTGTTATTGGTTTTTCGGCTAATAGATCTGCTGCGCATTTCTATATTAGCCACTTCGTGGCGTTGTTTCTTTCTTTCGATATGAAGGTATAACAAGGTGACATAGCTTTTGATCTAGGCATTCATAACATCTTCGCCAATTTCTGCTTGATAATTGCTCCTGCATTATTCTACCTACGTACGTCCTGTACTAGTGCATTATTTTAGCTACCTACGTACGTTCTGTACTAGTACATTATTCTCGGTACCTGTACCTTACAGTGTTCTACCTCCAACATCCATATCGCCGAAATACTCGGCGTTTTTACCGAAATTTAAATCACGGTATTAGATTTATTAGGTGACCATTCGCCGCTGATTGTGCCGTATTCAAACGCTTGTATGTCGGACAATGTTGGCAAAAATCTATTGGTAGCAGCTTTAATTTCTAGTTCTTTAGTCCAATTGTCGACAATATGAGTCGATAATCTTGACTTAAATATTTATTGGCGTATTATCTTAATGGTAAATTCAAAGTGTCGATAATATATCGACACTAGTTAAAGATAATTAAATAGTTAAGTTAATAAAATATCCAATGAATTTAAAAAATCCGGCTCGACAAGCCCCCATTACTACTGCCGATAAAATTTTTGAAACCATGCAACATGAAATTGTTGAGGGTGAGATTTTAGCGGGCAGTAAAATTAGTGAACCAGAACTTGCGAAAAAATATCAAGTAAGCCGTTCCACTCTGCGCGAAGCCTTAAACCGTCTAGAAAAATGTCATTTGATAGAACGTAAAGCCAATGTTGGCTCACGTGTTGTTGAGTGTTCGGTGCAAGGGTTATTGGAGATTTATCAGGTAAGGGAAGCATTAGAGGGTATGGCCTGTCGTCTGGCTGCGCAAAACATGCAAGATGATGAGATAGCTGAATTACAACAAGTGTTAAATGCTCACGGTAATGAACAACAGCTTAAAGATGGTATTGCTTATTATCAGGAAGAAGGGGATTTAGATTTCCATTATCGGGTGATCCTTGGCAGCCATAATGAGCAATTAATTAAAATTTTATGTGGTGAGCTTTATCACCTGGTTCGTATGTATCGTTGTCAATTTGGCATGAATAGCCCAAGAGCAACCCGTGCATACGATGAACACAAAGCCATAATGTACGCAATCGCTGATAGAGATGGAGAATTAGCTGAAATGTTAATGCGTCGTCACATCGCCGCTTCGCGTAAAAATATCGAGAATAAACTAGAAAAGGAAAGTGAATAATATGACAACACAATTATCACCAGGTGCTAAATTTCGTAAAGCATTAACAGACAACAAGCCTCTACAAGTCGTAGGTACCATTAATGCTTATTGTGCAATGATGGCTGAGCAATTAGGTCATCAGGCTATTTACCTTTCAGGTGGTGGTGTTGCTAATGCATCCTACGGTTTACCTGATTTAGGCATGACATCATTAAACGATGTGGTTGCCGATGTACAACGTATTACTGCGGCATCTAGCTTGCCTCTTTTAGTGGATATTGATACTGGTTGGGGTGGTGCATTTAACATTGCGAAAACCGTTCGTGATATGGAAAAAGCCGGTGCCGCGGCGGTTCATATTGAAGATCAGGTTGCACAAAAACGTTGTGGACACCGTCCTAATAAAGAAATCGTTTCTACACAAGAAATGGTTGATCGTATCAAAGCGGCAGTAGATGCCCGTACCGATAAAGACTTTTTCATCATGGCCCGTACCGATGCATTCGCGCAAGAAGGGTTAGACGCTGCCCTTGAACGTGCGAAAGCCTACGTTGCCGCTGGTGCCGACGGTATCTTCGCCGAAGCGGTTAAAACCGAAGAGCATTACCGGGCATTTACCCAAGCGCTCGACGTTCCGGTATTAGCGAATATTACCGAGTTTGGTCAAACCGAACTGTGGAATAAAGAACAACTGGGCGAGTGGGGCTGTGCCATGGTGCTTTACCCACTAAGTGCATTTCGTGCAATGAACAAAGCGGCAGAGTTAGTCTATAAAACCTTGCTAAGCGACGGCGATCAAAAAGCCGTAATTGATAATATGCAAACTCGCATGGACTTATACGATTACCTTGGCTACCACGATTACGAGCAAAAGCTCGATGCCTTATTCTCTGAAGGTAAAAACAAATAAATATCGTTTGTTGCATAACGAATTAACGAATTATAAAAAATTGAAAGGAAAGTATTATGAGTGATAAAAAAATTGGTGGCGCAGGTCTACGTGGTCAAAGTGCCGGTGAAACAAAATTATGTACCGTAGGTCAATCGGGTTCTGGTTTAACCTATTGCGGTTACGATGTATCCGATTTAGCGGATAACGCTACCTTTGAAGAAGTCGCGTACTTGCTGTTCAATGGTGAGTTACCAAACCAGGCGCAACTGGATGCTTACAAAGCTGAACTGAAAACGATGCGTGATTTACCACAATCACTTAAAGAAGTATTACAACACATACCAGCCGATGCACACCCTATGGATGTGATGCGTACCGGAGCTTCCTTTTTAGGTAACATTGAGCCAGAAGTTGATTTTTCTCAGCAAAATAAAGCGGCCAACCGTTTATTAGCGGCATTCCCGGCAATTATGACCTACTGGTACCGTTACTCACACGATGGTGTTGAGATTGATTGTGTTACCGATGAAGATTCAATTGGTGGTCATTTCTTACGTTTGCTTACCGGCAAAACGCCGTCTGAATTGCACCGTCGTGTCATTGATGTATCTCTTATTTTATATGCAGAGCATGAATTTAATGCTTCAACATTCACCGCCCGTGTTTGTGCCTCTACACTGTCTGACATGTACTCATGTGTTACTGCTGCCATCGGTTCATTACGTGGTCCACTGCACGGTGGTGCAAACGAAGCGGCAATGGCGATGATCCAAAAGTTCAAGTCTCCGAGCGACGCGAAAGAGCAAATGGCGGGTATGCTTGAGCGTAAAGAGAAAATTATGGGCTTTGGTCATGCGGTTTACCGTACCTCAGATCCACGTAATGTGATCATCAAAAAATGGTCAGAGCAATTATCGCAAGAATTTGGTGATTCATCACTTTACGACATTTCGGTGGCTTGTGAAGAGTACATGTGGGACACCAAAAAATTATTCTGTAATGCAGACTTTTTCCACGCCTCTGCGTACCACTTTATGGGGATTCCAACGAAACTATTTACACCGATCTTTGTGTGTTCACGTTTAACCGGTTGGGCCGCTCATGTCATGGAACAACGTGAAAACAACCGTATTATCCGTCCCAGTGCTGATTACACCGGTGTTGAGCCACGTACTGTTGGTCCTATTTCAGAAAGGTAAGGGAATATACTGGTTATTTGATTCTATTTCTACGTTTGAGCACGATTACATATACTTATATGCTCACATGTTCAGCCTTGAAATAGAATCAAATACCGGCGCCTCATGTGAGAGTTTCCCTGCTAAAATTTAAAATAGAGTAAGACACATCTGTTTTGCTCCTTTAAACATTATTCTTTGGATAACGTTATGAACTATGAATACCGCAAGCCACTTCCGGGTGCAAATATAGATTTTTTTGATACGCGTGCCGCGGTTGAAGCCATTACCCCCGGTAGCTATGTAAAATTACCTTATACGTCACGTGTATTAGCTGAGCAATTAGTACGCCGCTGTAACCCTGAAACACTAACTGATTCTTTAAAGCAAATTATTGAAAGCAAGCAAGACTTAGATTTCCCCTGGTATCCAGCTCGCGTTGTTTGTCATGATATCTTAGGTCAAACCGCATTAGTTGATTTAGCGGGTCTTCGTGACGCCATCGCTGATCAAGGTGGAGATCCGGCAAAAATTAACCCTGTTGTGCCAACACAACTTATTGTTGATCATTCATTAGCCGTAGAAGCGCCGGGTTTTGACCCTGAAGCCTTTGATAAAAACCGCTCAATTGAAGACCGCCGTAATGAACAGCGTTTTCACTTTATCGAGTGGACTAAAACTGCATTTAAAAACGTTGATGTCATTCCTGCCGGTAACGGTATCATGCATCAAATCAACTTAGAAAAAATGTCGCCAGTTATTCAAGCACGTGACGGTGTTGCTTTCCCCGATACGTGTGTCGGTACCGATAGCCATACGCCACATATTGATGCCTTAGGTGTTATTGCTATTGGTGTTGGTGGCTTAGAAGCTGAAACTGTGATGCTTGGTCGTCCATCGATGATGCGTCTACCAAACATTATTGGTGTTAAGTTAACCGGTAAACGCCAACCAGGTATTACTGCTACCGATATGGTCTTAGCGATCACTGAATTTTTACGTAATGAAAAAGTAGTCTCTAGCTACTTAGAATTCTTCGGTGAAGGTACTAAAGATTTAACCATTGGCGATAGAGCAACAATCTCAAATATGACACCTGAGTATGGTGCCTCAGCGGGGATGTTCTATATCGATGAACAAACCATTGATTACTTGAAGATCACAGGTCGCGAACCAGAACAAGTTGCGCTGGTAGAAACGTACGCCAAGCACACTGGTTTGTGGGCTGACGACTTAAATGATGCGCAATACCCTCGTGTTATCGAATTTGATTTATCGACGGTATGTCGTAACTTGGCCGGTCCTTCTAATCCGCATCGTCGTTTAGCCACAGCTGATTTAGCCTCGAAAGACATTGCTAAAGATTTAGACGTTTGTAAAGCACAAGAAGAGCAAGGTCAAATGCCAGATGGCGCCGTAATTATTGCTGCGATCACCAGTTGTACTAACACTTCAAACCCTCGCAACGTAGTTGCGGCAGGCCTTGTTGCCAAACGTGCTAATGAGTTAGGCCTGGTACGTAAACCTTGGGTTAAAACGTCATTTGCTCCGGGTTCAAAAGTCGCAAAACTTTATTTAGAAGACTCAGGTTTATTGCCTGAAATGGAAAAATTAGGGTTTGGTATTGTAGGTTACGCATGTACTACCTGTAATGGTATGAGTGGTGCATTAGATCCGAAAATCCAACAAGAAATTATTGACCGCGATTTATACTCAACAGCAGTATTATCGGGTAACCGTAACTTTGATGGTCGTATTCACCCCCACGCAAAACAAGCATTCCTGGCGTCACCGCCATTAGTCGTTGCTTACGCTATTGCCGGTACGATGCGTTTTGATATTGAAAAAGACGTATTAGGACAAGACCAAAACGGTAACGACATCACTTTGAAAGATATTTGGCCAAGTGATGAAGAAATCGATGCCATTGTTGCGGCAAGCGTTAAGCCTGAGCAGTTCAAAAAAGTCTACACACCAATGTTCGATTTAGGTGCGTTTGAACCTGCTGAAAGTCCGTTATACGACTGGGATGAAACAAGTACTTATATTCGTCGCCCTCCGTACTGGGAAGGTGCATTAGCGGGTGAACGTACGATGAAAGGCATGGTGCCGTTAGCGGTTCTGGGTGACAACATCACCACCGATCATTTATCGCCATCTAATGCGATTCAATTAAACAGTGCAGCGGGTGCTTATTTAGATAAAATGGGCTTGCCAGAAGCTGATTTTAATTCATACGCAACGCATCGCGGCGATCACTTAACTGCGCAACGTGCGACTTTTGCTAATCCAAAATTATTTAACGAAATGTGTCGTGATGATAACGGTGAAGTAAAACAAGGCTCTCTAGCTCGTATCGAGCCAGAAGGTACTGAATCACGTATGTGGGAAGCTATTGAAACGTATATGGAGCGCAAGCAGCCATTAATCATCATCGCGGGTGCTGACTACGGTCAAGGCTCTTCACGTGACTGGGCTGCAAAAGGTGTTCGCTTAGCCGGTGTTGAAGTGATTGTTTCTGAAGGCTTTGAGCGAATTCACCGTACTAACTTAGTAGGTATGGGTGTATTACCACTAGAATTTACTCACGGTGAAACTCGCCACACTTACAACATTGATGGTACTGAAACTTACGACGTTACTGGTTCTACTGCACCAGGTGCAGCAATGACTGTGATAATGACTCGTCGTAATGGCGAAGTAATAGAAATTCCAGTGAAGTGTCGTTTAGATACTGCTGAAGAAGTTTCTGTTTACGCAGCCGGCGGGGTATTACAAAAGTTCGCCAACGACTTCCTCGAGTCTAATGCCTAAACGTTTATTTACATTGATAGCTGCGTTGGCTGTACTCACGTGGTAAACCAAGCTCCGTGCAGCCGCCTTGCTCTCAATGCCAATAATTCGTCTAGTCATCAAACTCTATTGCTGATTTTTTATCTCAAAATTAAATAACTAAAAGGAGAGAGCAATGGCTCAAGTTCCTCAAGTAAAGATCCCTGCTACGTACATTCGTGGTGGTACATCAAAGGGTGTATTTTTTAATTTAACCGATTTACCAGAGCGTTGTCAGGTTGCTGGTGAGCCTCGTGACAACATGTTATTGCGCGTAATCGGTAGTCCAGATCCGTACGGTAAACAAACCGATGGTATGGGCGGTGCAACATCAAGTACCAGTAAAACTGTTATTTTGGCCAAATCTGAACAAGCAGATCACGATGTTGACTATTTATTTGGTCAAGTCGCCATTGATAAAGCATTCGTTGATTGGTCGGGTAACTGCGGTAACTTAACGGCAGCAGTTGGCTCTTTTGCCATTATGTCGGGTTTAGTAAACCCTGAACGTATTCCTGATAATGGTGTATGCACGGTGCGCATTTGGCAGAAAAATATTTCTAAAACTATCATCGCGCAAGTTCCGATCACCAATGGTGAAGTACAAGAAACCGGTGATTTCGAATTAGATGGCGTAACGTTCCCGGCAGCCGAAGTACCGGTTGAATTTATCGCCCCAGTTGACCCATCAGAGGCAATGTTCCCTACTGGTAATGTTGTTGATGATTTAGAAGTACCTGGTATAGGTACGTTTAAAGCAACGATGATCACTGCTGGTATTCCAACCATTTTCTTAAATGCAGAAGACATTGGTTATCAAGGTACCGAACTACAAGAAGCGATTAATGGCAGTGATGAGATCCTAAGCTGGTTTGAAACCATTCGTGCTCATGGCGCAATTAAGATGGGGTTGATTGCTGATCTATCTGAGGCAAAAGATCGCCAACATACACCTAAAGTTGCCTTCGTATCACCAGCTAAAGCTTATACCTCATCAAGTGGTAAAAACATCACAGAAAATGACATCGACTTAAACGTTCGTGCATTATCTATGGGTAAACTACATCATGCGATGATGGGCACAGCTGCCGTGGCTATTGGTACTGCTGCGGCAATACCGGGTACATTAGTGAATGTAGCTGCCGGTGGTGGTGATCGTAATTCGGTAACGTTTGGACATCCTTCAGGTACATTAAAAGTTGGTGCCGAAGCCAGTAACAATGAAGGTAGTTGGACAGTAAATAAAGCGATTATGAGCCGCAGTACCCGCGTACTAATGGAAGGCTGGGTAAGAATTCCCGGCGATTGCTTCTAATTTCCATTTGCTCGTTAACTAGAAACTTCGATGAAGCCCTAATTTTTCATTATACCAATTAGGGCTTTTATCGTTTTTAAAGCCGTTAGCCGCTCACCAATAAAGGGGTGGTTAAAACTAATCCTTAGACAGTTTTTATAATGACCAGAGCATGAAAATAATTGTCCAGGTGTGAGGGTGATGTTTTTTCTAACGCTTTTGCATAGAGTTTGGTGGTATCAATGTTTTCACTAAATTCTACCCACAAAGCAAGCCCGCCTTGGGGCAGCGTATACTTTACCGAGTTAGGCCAATACTGCAAAATTGCCGCCAGCAATTGATTACGTTGATCAAGCAATGTGCTGGTAAAACTGGCGATATGTCGCTTGAAGTGACCATTAAGCATAAACTCAGCGATGGCTTCTTGCTGTACTCGACTACTGGCCAGTTGACTGGTTAATTTCAAACGGATGATGTCTTTGTGCCAACGGCCTCCGGCAACCCAGCCAATGCGTAAATCGCGAGACAGAGATTTCGAAAAAGAGCTGCATAAAATTACCCTGTCTTGACTATCAAAGGCTTTCAGTGGCGGGTGATTATCGGAATTAGCACTGCTATCGAATACCAGTTCGCCATAAATATCGTCTTCGATCACCGCAAAGTCATGGTCATTAGCGATAGCGACTAACGCTTTTCTGTTGGCCACACTCATTAGAGCTCCCGTAGGAGTCGAAAACGATGGCGTAACCACAACCGCGCTAATTTTCCATTTATCAAGAGCGGATTCGAGCGCACCTAGGTCTAACCCGGTAACCGGGAAGGCAGGGATCTCGATGATATTAAGTTGTAATTGTTCTAACAATTGTATTACCCCGTAAAAGCCAGGGCTTTCTACGGCAACGTTATCTCCCGGTTTACATACGGTAAATAACGACAAAAATAGCGCATGTTGGCAACCCGCAGTAATACATAAATCGTCTTCATTTATGATCAGCCCTCTGCTTCTGTATCTATCTTTTATCTGCAATCGTAACGACGGCAAACCAACCGGCGAGTCATAATACGATGCTTTTATGAAAGGCTTTTGTTTTGCTACGCGACTCAGGTCACGGTTTAGTTGTAATAGGTGTTTTGATTGATACTGCTCTTTAGCGCTAGGCAGAATATCAAAGGCGGCACTATGACTCATGATCTCAAAGAAAATTTGTGGAATGCTGACTTCAACAGCTTGTAAAGGTGTTTCGAGCTTTTGCGGTGGTTTATTTTCAACAGGTTTAAAGGTAATAAAAAATCCTAAGCGAGGTTTGGCGGTAATCTAGCCAGATTTTTCTAATTCAATTAAGGCTCTAATCACCGTATTTTTAGAAACCCCGTATTCAGCCGTTAGTATCCTGATTGCTGGCAGTTTTTCGCCATACTGAAACATTTGGCTTTCGATTTTCAGGATCAGTGTTGACGCTAACTTTCCAAACTTACTGGTTTTCATCAATAATACCGACTGTACCCTATATATTTAATTTTCCTGTACCTGTCCCCTAAGTTAACACAAATTAAAATACTGCTCAATTTCCATAGACGCATTAGCCCTGAGTGGCTGGGAGTAGAGTGATGGTGCAAAAGACCTCAGCAGATAAATACAATGTTATTTTTCAAACCAAGGCAATCGACGATAAAATTTATATCAAAGAGCAAAAAGGCTTTTACCAAAGTATTCGTCGTTATTTAAGTGTTGGCTTAATGTTGTTGTTTATTGTTACTCCGTTTATTAAATATCAGGGTAACAAGCGATTTTATTCGATGTTGAAGCACAGACCTAAAAGTTCTCTCCTATTATTTTTACCCGCAAGATTTACTGATTTTTACCTTCCTCTTTATTATGGCGGCCTTTGCCTTGTTTTATGTCGCCAGTAAATACGGTCGTATTTGGTGCGGCTTTGCTTGCCCACAAATGGTTTGGACACTATTGTTTTTATGGATTGAAAACCGAATTGAGGGCAATAGGCAACAAAGGATCAAATTGGACAAATCAAAACTCAGCATAGAAAAATTGGCTGAAAAGCTGATCAAGCACAGTATTTGGCTAACAGTTTCACTAATCACTGGGCTGATATTTATGTCATATTTTGTTGCCGCAGAGCAAATCTACATCGATTTTATCACCTTAAATACAACTTCGCTGATTACTGGTTGGGTGTTGTTTTTTACTCTTTGTACTTATGTTAATGCGAGTTGGATACGCGATAAAATGTGCCAACATATGTGTCCATATGCTCGTTTTCAATCGGTAATGTTTAGCGATGCAACCTCCACAGTGACTTATGATAACCAACGTGGTGAAAGTAGGGGGCCAAGAAAGCTTAATCAAGTAAAGCCGCAAGGGCTCGGCGATTGTGTCGACTGTAATTTGTGTGTGCAGGTATGTCCGGTAGGGATAGATATTCGTGATGGCCTGCAATATGATTGCATTAATTGTGGGCTTTGTATTGATGCTTGTGATGAAACCATGAGCAAATTTTCTTATGGCAAAGAACTGATTCGCTTTGCCAGTGAAACAGAGCAGCACAATGATGCGAAAGCAAAATACGGATATATAGCGCTGTTACTGATTTGTGTTGGTTTTATGGCAAGCTGGCTACACAATCGCAGTGAATTTGAAGTGTCGGTGCTGAAAGATAGAAATGCACTCTATCGGGTTAATGAGCTTGGGGAAATTGAAAATTCCTATCAGTTAAAAATCTTAAACAAGTCTGACACTAAGGGGCATTTCAAGCTGAGTTACCAAGGGCTAGAAGGTTTTAGGATTGAATCGGAAAAAAACTTAATCGTTGAGCCGCAACAGATATCGAATTATACCGTTACTTTATTTTGCAGGATGAAAGCGAAGTACATCAACCTCTGATTACTCAATCTACTTTTAATTCAAGGATGAATTAACTTAGAATTACCAAGGAGGGTATAAATTCTGTTAATTCAAGGATGAATTAATTTTGAATCGCCAAGGACTGCAATGATTCTGTAAATTTTTATGGCGATTGCAATAATTGCGCTATTTTGATTGCTACCTACTATTTGTCATATTGGCGAAAATCTTTATAAATATTTAATATAAATCCCTTATACTCTGTTTAATTTATATAAAGATTAATCAATAATTATGAAATCAATATTATTGCCAATGTTTTTCAGTTTTAGCGTGTTTTCAGCAACCGCGGCTGAACTTATTGTGCCGGAAGAATTTATCGTTCAACGGTTAAATAGTGAAGATTATTCTCGTTCGATATTTTCCTCAGACACCAAATTAAATATCCCTGAAGGTCAGAACATACTGGTGCTAAAATACTCATCAATATTTGACCACGACATGGAAGATCACCACATTACGGTAGCTTCCAAACCATTCATTATATCATTTTCTGTTGGCAAAGAAGTAAAGTTAAGCTTTAGTTACCCTGAGCAATTCAATCAAGAAGATGCTAAACGGTTCGCCAAATCACCAGTGGTGAAATTAATTAATCCTAACGGCAATGCTGTTGCCGTAATGATTCAATCTTTAGCAAGTTATAATGATGCTGCGATGAAACAGTCTTTATTACGTCGAGATGAAATGGCACAACAAACTTTAGTCCAAGACGAAGACGGATTAATGAGCAAAACGAGCCCTGGAAATCTAGTCATGCTCAAGTATTGGTGGCAGCGGGCAAGCACGAAAGAGAAAAAAGAATTTTTAACATTCATTCAGGCACAACAATAGGGGAATAACATTATGATGGCCAAATTAGGAATTATGCTGAGCGCTTTATTGATTGTTACGTTTTCAATGCAAGCTATGGCTCAACAAATAAAGCCAGAAGGCATAGAAGTCACCGGTAAAGGTGCCGTTTTTATTGACCCCGATATTTTTATTTTTTCAATATCGTTAGCCGACAGAGCGATGACAGCCGGGCAAGCCAAACAAGTTGTAGATGAGAAAACCATTGAATTACTGACGATGGCGAAAGCAATGGGTATCAAGGATAAATCGATTGAAACTACGCAAATGAATATACGACCGATATTTGATAGGAATGCGCAACAATCAGCAAATCTTTATCAACCTTCACTTATTGAAGTAAGCAGAGAAATTACTTTTATCTTGGATGATTTTTCTCATTACGATCCTATTCTCGATAAAGCCATCCACCTGGGGGTTCAGTACATCTCAGCGTTGAAGTACCAAACCAGCAAAGCGGATAGCTTTTACCGACAGGCATTAGACGCCGCCATTAAAGATGCACAAGCGAAAGCATTACGGATTGCAAAAAAATTAGATTTAGCTCTGGGAAAGGTTACTCATATGACTGAGATCCCTTTTAATGTGCCGAAATTGATCATGCAAGACAGCTCGGTGGAGTCGAGCTCTATTGCGTTGAGTTCTACCCCGGGTAAATATGAAATCAGTGCTCAAGTCAGTTTAATTTATTCAATTACACGATAAAGTTGTATTTATCGGAATAAAATAATGAAAAACCCAAGGAAATACTTTAATTTAAGGCGCTGACAAGGTATGTTAAGCGCTTTTGTAGCAGGGTTTCAGAAACCTTGGGTTTGGGCGTGAATTTGAACGCAACATTAGATGTTAATATGGACAGAGAAAAAGCGAACTTTTATCAGAGTTTGTTGGGCCAGATAAAAGCCATTATTAGTGATGAGCGTGATGCCATTGCCAATATGGCAAACATCAGTGCCATATTATTCAATACTCTGGAAAACGTAAACTGGTCGGGCTTTTATCGCGTGATAGAAAATGAATTAGTGTTAGGGCCCTTTCAAGGGCAGGTCGCCTGTATTCGTATTCCGCTAGGCAAAGGTGTTTGTGGTACTGCGGTAAGCGAACAGAAAATCCAGCTGATTAGCGATGTACACCAGTTTTCAGGACATATCGCTTGTGATGCAAGCAGTAATTCTGAAATCGTCTTGCCAGTTTATCAAGATAGCAAAGTCGTTGCCGTGTTAGACATTGATAGCGTAGCATTTGCCAATTTTGATCAGACTGATGCGCAAGGCTTGCAAGCAATAGTGCATGCATTTGAACAGACTTTAGCCTAATGGCTAGTCGTACAATTTAACTCTCGTAAACAAAGTAAGTAATTTATAATCAATGAAAGAATTTGTCGTAATACATGATTTTTTGGTTTCTGAGGCCGTTGTCGGTGATTGGGAAGGCGATGAAGAGTGTGTTGCTGAAAAAATAAACGAATTTTATCACACCATTTATCAAATGGCGGAAGATGATATCGACCCCGAAGAATTAACGCAACTGCTTGATTTGGTTTGGGAAACCTGGATTGGGGAAGATAGCTTACCTGAACTGGAATTTGATGATATTTATGATTGGTGCAGGCATTTGCTTGAAAACCGTGAACAATATCTTGAGCAACAAAATTAATGAATGAAGTAAATATTATGGAAACCAAACGTATCACCAGTAAAGAAATCATTGCCCATTTAGTGGAGAAATTTCCTGCATGTTTTTCCCTGGAAGGCAAAGTTAAACCTCTAAAAATAGGTATTTTTCAAGAGCTTGCAACAGAGCTTGCCGATGATGAAAAAATAAGTAAAACGCAATTGCGTCAAGCCTTACGTCATTACACTTCAAGCTGGCGTTATTTAAAGTCAATTAAGACTGGTAGTCCTCGGGTAAATCTTGTTGGTGAAGACGCTGAGCTTATCGATCAAGAGCAGGCAGATTACGCAGCGAAAACGTTAAAAGAAAGCCAGGGCAAATTTGCTAACAAAAAAACACAAGACAAAACAGAAAATAAGTCTTATAAAGGAACTAAAGCAAAGGAAAAAGGCTCTACAGTAAGTAGTAAGCCTAGACCTAAGGTTGGAAAAGCGAAGAAAGCCCCAGCCAAAGCAAAAGTTAAATTAACTCAAGCTGAAGTCAACTCATTAACTGCAGGAATGAAAGTGATGGTTCAGGTTGGGAATTCCCCATTAGATGCTACTATTACAGAAGTAGCCGGTAAAGATGTGAGTGTGCAGTTAAGCTCAGGTATGGTGGTAAAAACACAAGCCGATAAAATCTTTACTAAATAACACCTGGAGCAGTTATATGCAGAATATTTGTCGATTAGCCCTTGCCATTTCTCTATCTTTTTCATCATTGTCGGTAGTTGCTGAGCAAACGAAAGTTATAGAACCAGCGAAAATTGTTGAGCAAGATTTGCCGCAATTAATGCAAGAAATGCAACATAAAAAAGCAAGTCAGCGAATATCTGCAACGTTTTCTCGTCAGCATTACAAAAAATTTGCGATGGATGATGAATTATCTTCAGAAATATTTGATTTTTATCTGAAGCAACTCGATTATTCTCGTCAAGTATTTCTCGCTGACGATATTCGTGATTTTGAAAAATATCGTAACAGTTTTGACGATATGGTTGCCAGCGGCAAACTGAATCCTGCTTATGCCATTTATAACTTAAACGTTAAGCGTCGTTTTCAGCGCTACCAGTTTGCGATAAAATTGCTTGAAAGCGAATTCGATTTTAACGTTAAAGAAGAATACGTATTTGATCGTAAAGAGGCGGCGTTTGCAAAAAATACTGCCGAACTCGATGAAATGTGGTGTAAACGGGTTAAATACGACGCGTTAAATTTAAAGTTAGCCGGCAAAGACTGGAGTGAAATCCAAAAGTTGTTGAGTAAACGTTATAAATTTGCCATAAAGCGGTTAAGTCAGGGCGAAAGTGAAGACGTATTCCAAGTCGTGATGAATTCATTTTCTCGTACCGTTGAACCGCATACCTCTTATTTGTCGCCACGTAATGCTGAACGATTCCAAATGGAGATGAACCTTTCGTTAGAAGGCATAGGCGCAGTATTAAGGTCGGAAGACGACTTTACTGTGATCCAAAGTGTGGTAACCGGCGGTCCTGCCGATAAATCGAATAAAATAAAGCCAAAAGATAAAATTATTGGTGTTGCTCAAGGGGATGAAAACTTTGTTGATGTGGTTGGCTGGCGTCTTGATGATGTGGTTGACTTGATCAAAGGCCCGAAAGGGACTACGGTCCGTTTGCAAGTAGAAAAAGGCGAAGATGATCCAACTCTTGAAGTTATCTCAATTGTCCGCGATACCATCAAGCTCGAAGATAGAGCCGCAAAATCTGAAGTTTATCTCGATAAATCACAACAAGGTGATAACCCAGCAGCCGCAAAAAAACTTGGTGTGGTTACCATCCCAAGTTTTTATAACAAACTTTCTCGTGACGTAGCGAAAGAAATTGCCAAGTTAAAAGAAGAGAATGTACAAGGCATTATTATTGATTTACGTGGTAATGGTGGTGGCTCACTAGTAGAAGCGACTCTGCTCACGGGGTTATTTATTGATAAAGGCCCGGTAGTACAAGTTCGCGATGGTGCGAATCGCGTGGAAGTAAATAAAGATACTGATGGTTTAAGTTACTACGATGGCCCGCTAACGGTGATGGTAGACAGATACAGTGCCTCAGCATCTGAAATTTTCGCTGCGGCATTACAAGACTATGGCCGAGCACTCATTATTGGTGAAAATACCTTCGGTAAAGGCACGGTGCAACAACACCGGGGTCTGGGACGTGTCTATGATTTATACGATAACCCTCTGGGCAGTATTCAATTTACTATCGCTAAATTTTACCGGATCAATGGTGGCAGTACCCAGCATAAAGGGGTAACTCCAGATATTCAGTTCCCATCGGCAATTGAGCCTGGCGAATGGGGAGAAAGCCGCGAAGAGAACGCGTTAGAATGGGATAAAATAAACAAAGCCTCATACAGCAAACTTCATGACTTTAGCAAAGACATTACCTATTTAGATTCTTTACATCAACAACGCATTAAAACCAATGACGAATTTAAATACCTTGATGAAGATATTGCTTATTATCGTGCCAATAAGGATAAAAAATCCACTTCTCTAAACTTTGCCGAGCGTAAAGCCGAACGGGAAGAAAACAAAATGAAGCGTTTAAATAGAGCGAATATGCGTTTGCTGGCTATGGATAAAGCGAAGGTTGAATCGGTTGATGATATTCCGGAAGACTTATCTGAGTTAGATCCGTTTTTAGATGAAACCGCCAGTATTACCTTTGATTTAGTCGAAGTTGGTCGACTTGCGAAAAAATAATTAAAAATTATTTTTAAATAAAAACCGCTTTGGCGGTTTTTTTAATTCAGGGATTAATTAACTTAGAAATGCCATGGATGGTATAATTTCTGTATACTTGCAATCTGTTGAATAATTTAGGTTTTAATTGAGTTTAACGGTTATACATGATGTTAGTTATTAGATAAATGTGAATAATTTTTTATATACTCAACAAACTCTGAAAAAGAGCATTACATTTGGATAAATTGATAATAGAATCAATAACACTCCTTTTCGACTGCAGTAAACTATGTCAGAAACAACGTCAGACACTACAAAAATAAAAACGCCCAACTTGATGGATGCATTGATACCTTTGATTGCCATGGTGGTAATGTTAACTACCGCGGTAATGTATTTTGGTGATGGTTCATCTTCTGGACCTAACCAAATTGCTTTATTGTTTGCCGCTGGTGTCGCAATTATCATTGGGTTAAAAAATGGTCATCAATGGGCTGGTATCGAAAAAGCCATCATCAAGGGCATTTCTATTTCTCTCGGCGCGGTATTAATTCTTCTCGCCGTTGGTTCATTAATTGGTACCTGGCTACTCTCTGGCACAGTACCAACGCTCATTTATTATGGCCTGGAAATACTAAATCCACAGTGGTTTTATGTGGCAACCTGTGCGATTTGTGGCTTGGTAGCCATGTCTATAGGTAGCTCATGGACCACTGCGGCAACGATTGGTGTGGCATTACTTGCGGTTTCAAATGGTCTGGGATTAGACTCCGCTATCACCGCAGGGGCAATTATTTCCGGAGCGTATTTTGGTGATAAAATCTCACCATTATCGGAAACCACAAACTTAGCGCCTGCGGTTGCAGGAACAGAGTTATTTAAGCACATTCGCTATATGCTTTGGACGACATTGCCATCAATAACTACGGCATTAGTGTTGTTCATGATTTTAGGTTTTAGCGCAGAGGTTAAACAAAACACAGACGGTACATTACAACTGAATCAGTTAATGCAGGAACATTTTAATATCAGTGTGTTTAATTTAATTCCATTAGTGATCCTACTGGTTCTGGCGATTAAAAAAATGCCTGCTTTTCTAGCGGTATCTATAGGAGCAATATCTGGTGCCGTATGGGCGGTGTTATTCCAACAAGATTTCATCATGAGTTTGGCAGGTAGCGGGGTTGATGCCGTAACGGCGAACATAAAAGTGGTATGGACCGCATTCTTTGATGGTGTGTCAGTGTCTACAGGCAATGAAAATCTGGACAGCTTATTAAGTCGTGGCGGTATGTCAGGGATGTTAAATACAGTTTGGTTAATCATTTGCGCCTTAACTTTTGGCGCCGTGCTTGAACATTTGGGCCTGTTACGTAAATTGATGGACTCAATCCTAAAAGGCGTAAACTCCGTCGGCGGTTTAATCACCAGCACTGTCGGTACTTGTATTGCGACCAACATAGTAACTGCCGATCAATATATGGCGATTGTAATGCCCGGACGTATGTACAAGGAAGAATATGAACGTAGAGAATTAGATCCTGTGGTTTTAAGTCGAACCCTTGAAGATGCTGGCACAATAACGTCACCATTAATCCCATGGAATACCTGTGGCGCCTATATGTATGGTGTGTTGGCCGTCAATCCACTCGATTATGTTTTCTACTGTTTCTTTAACTTAATTAACCCGGTACTCGCGGTGATATATGCCTACATGGGCTTTAAGATCAAAAAACTGGTAAAAGCGGTTTAATTAATTTCCTTAACTCTTAAAAGGACAATTTCCATGACAGATTTCGCGCCACGATATTTAAAAGACTATCAAACCCCGGATTACTCAATTAGCACGGTAGACCTTAGGGTTGAACTCGATGATAACGCCACCAACATTACCAATGTGATGCAAATTGAACGAAATGGCCAACATAATCGGCCATTAATATTAGATGGCGAGCATTTAACCTTAATCAGTGTTGCTATCGATGGGGTAGTGATTAGCGACAAGGATTTTGATGTAACCGATTCACAGTTAACGCTTGCTAATTTAACCGACAAGTTTGAACTAACCATCAACACCGAAACGGATCCAAGTGCCAATACCGCGCTTGAAGGTTTGTATAAATCGGCAGATATCTTTTGTACCCAATGTGAAGCCGAAGGCTTTCGTCGGATCACTTACTTTCTCGACCGACCCGATGTTATGGCAATTTATACCACGACCGTCGTTGGCGATAAAACTAAATATCCATACTTATTAGCCAACGGTAATAAGGTTGAGTTTGGCGACCTGAGCGATGGCATGCACTTTGTTACCTGGCATGACCCATTCCCCAAACCCTGTTATTTATTTGCTCTGGTAGCCGGCGATTTTGATTTATTAGCCGATAGCTATACCACAGGTTCAGGCAGGGAAGTTGCTTTAGAGTTATTTGTTGACAAAGGCAATCTGTCGCAAGCCGATCACGCCATGACGTCGTTGAAAAAATCGATGTTATGGGATGAACAAGAATTCAATCTGGAATACGATTTAGACATTTATATGATTGTTGCCGTAGATTTTTTCAACATGGGAGCAATGGAAAATAAAGGCTTGAATGTATTTAATTCAAAATTTGTGTTGGCTGATGATTTATCGGCAACCGACGACGACTTCTTTAACGTTGAAGCGGTAATTGCCCATGAGTATTTTCACAACTGGACCGGAAATAGAGTCACCTGTCGTGATTGGTTCCAATTAAGTTTAAAAGAAGGTTTAACCGTTTTTCGTGATCAGCAATTTAGTGCCGACATGCATTCAAAAGCCGTTACCCGGATAAAAAATGTGCGATTAGTGCGCTCGCAACAGTTTGCCGAAGATGCCGGACCCATGGCGCATCCTATCCGACCAGAGAAAGTGATAGAGATGAATAACTTTTACACCTTAACGGTTTACGAGAAAGGTTCGGAAGTGATCCGCATGATGCACACTATATTGGGCGAAGCCGGTTTTAAAGAAGGGCTTAAACTTTATTTTCAACGCCATGATGGACAGGCGGTAACCTGCGATGATTTTGTCCGTGCGATGAGCGATGCTACGGGTACTTGCCTTGATCAATTTAAACTTTGGTACAGCCAGTCAGGTACGCCATTACTGAAAGTCACGGATAGTTATGATCCGACAACAAGCACTTATCAAGTGACCATAGAACAAGTGTTGGCCGAAAGTCAGGGGCAAGAAGACAAGCAATATCAACACATTCCAGTGAATTTTGAATTGGTTGCTGCCAATACGACAAATTTTGATCATGGTTTATTGCATGTTAAGCAGCAAAAACAAACCTGGACCTTTGACAATATCAACGAGAAACCGGTGCCGGCTTTGCTCGGTAACTTTTCAGCTCCGGTGAAAGTAGATCATCATTACGCTGATGACGAACTTCTGACCTTGATGGTCAATGGCAATGACGAATTCAATCGCTGGGATGCCGGGCAAACACTGTTTGCCAATTACATTAAGCAATTAGTGCTTACCCCTGAGTTGCAGTTACCACAACAAATTACTCGCGCGATAGAGCAAATATTGGCGAGTGACAGTGATAACGCCTTGAAAGCTGAACAAATAGCCTTGCCGAGTTTCGATGAAATGGCTGATGCTATTGAGTTAGTGGAACCGGCAAAACTGATAAATGCGATTGCCGCATTAAAGCGCTTTATTGCCAAAGGCGTTGAAAACGTTTTAACGGCAACATACCAGAGCTTGTGTACTCAAACATTTAGCAAAAGTGCCAAATCGATAGGCAACAGGGCATTGAAAAATGCTTGTTTAGACTATTTGTCTATTTTAGAACAATGCTCAGATATTGCTGAACAACAATTTCGACAAGCGAACAATATGACCGACCAGTTAGCGGCGATTAAAGTTGCCGCGGTAAATGATTTACCATGCTTCGAAGACGTTATGACTTGTTTTGCTCAACAATGGCAGGGCAATGCCCTGGTGATGGATAAATGGTTTACCATAAACGCGTTGCACAATAACCCGAACGTATTGGCACGCCTTACTGGCTTATTGCAGCATCCTGAATTTAGTATTGAGAATCCGAACCGGGCGAGGGCTCTTATTGGCGCCTTTGCGTTTTATAACAACAAATACTTTCATCAACTTGATGGCAGTGGTTATCAATTCTTGTTTTCTCAGTTGCAAAAGTTAAATACCATTAACCCACAAGTGGCATCTCGGTTAATCACACCATTAATTCAATTCAAATCGTTCAGTGTTGCTCAACAAAAGTTAATGCTTGAGCAACTCGAAAAGCTTAACGGTTTGGCCAACCTGTCACGCGATTTACAAGAAAAGCTTAACGCAGCTCTGCAATAATCACGGTAATTTTCTCTATTATTTATCTCAGACATTGCTTTCTGGCATAAATAATAATTATTTTTTAAACAAATTCTTTATAAATAGAGTTTTTGCTTTAAACGCTGGTCGGACCATTGGATTTTATCATAAATTAAATAACAGTCGTATTCCCCCCGTTAATTTAGCTCACCTCTACGTTATTCTCTTGTTTAAAACAGTCGTTTAAAACATGTTAAGGTTTATTTGCCGAAAATCCGTACAAACCATTAGTTTAGCTACTATTTGCAACTGTTATTATGTGTTGCGAAGATGGGTAAATAGTGTAATTATCGTTTGAGTCTAATAAATTAATAAAAATAACGAATAAAAAATCAAACGTTTTTAATTTCTGGGGAAAACATGATGCCAAGTACAATGGTAAAATTTGGTGAAAATCCAATCGCTAAAAGTGTAGCGGCAGGATTATTACTGTTATCTGCTGCACAAGCTAACGCCGTCACCTTTGATGTAGGCGATTTTGAAGTCAGTTTCGATTCCACATTTTCTTACGGTGAAAGTTACCGTATAGAAGATCGTAATTGGAATAAAATTGGTAAGTCTAATAATTTAAACAATAACATTGATTGGGCCAATGGCGGCATACCGAAAGGTGATGTGTGGTTATTGCCTGGTGCTTACTCAACCAATGGTGATTTAGGCAATTTAAATTACGACTCCGGTGAAGCATTTTCCAAGACCTTCAAAGGCACCCACGATTTAGATATTCATTATTCAGCCGATATCGGTGATTTCGGTTTCTTTGGCCGTGCCATGTATTTTTACGATCTTGAAATGATGGATAACGATAGACCATACACTCACCCGGTAACGGGTAAAACTATAAGTCCATGTGATAACGATGAAGCCAAAGATGAAGTCTGTCGCGATGTGCGTTTATTGGACGCGTTTGTTTATGCCGATTTTTATGTTGGTGATACGCCAATTAGTATTCGTGTCGGTGATCAGGTTATTGGTTGGGGAGAATCAACGTTAATTTCCCACGGTATTAGTGAAATTAACCCGGTTGATTTAGCCCGTTTGAGAGCGCCGGGGGCAGAGTTAAAAGAAGCCTTTATCCCATTTGGTTCAGTATGGGCATCGATTGGGGTTACTGAAAACTTTAACATCGAAGCGTTTTATCAATACCGCTGGGAAAAAACGATTTTACCAGCGCCAGGCAGTTATTTTGCAACCAATGACTTTGCCGGCTCCGGCGGTCATTTAAATAATGTGCAACTCGGTTTTGGTGGCTTGGTTGATTTTAATCTGGATCAATTTCTCACCAGTACTGATGGCATTAGAGGGATGCTTGCCAATGGTGATGTAGCGGGTGCAATCGCTGCCTACAATCCAATGTTAGCTCTTGATAAAGCCTTTAAAATCGAAGAGGGTATTGGCGAGCCAGACGATGGTGGTCAATATGGTTTGAAATTTTCATATTTATTCCCTGAGCTAAATGACACTGAACTTGCATTGTATTACATCAATTATCATTCTCGCCGTCCAACATTCTCGGGTATTTCCGCAAACTTTTCAGAGCAAGCGGTAATGAACGATTTAGGTCGTATCGGAGCTGGCATTGATGAAACGAATTACACCGATTTGGAACTGTATGGTAAACCATTCTTACATTATAAAGAAGACATCCAATTATACGCTTTAAGTTTTAACACCACAGTAGGATTAACCTCTGTTGCCGGTGAAATAACCTACCGTCAGGATGAACCATTACAAATTGATGATGTGGAATTATTATTTGCCGCGGTACCCGATCAATTAGGTCTGGGTTTGTCACAACTTGATGCGTCTGCTCCTGGTGAAGTAGTGCAAGGCTATGTTGAGTTAGATACTGCTCAATATCAAGTAACCTTGACGCATTTGTTTGGTCCGAGTCTGGGGGCAAGCCAATTTACCGGGTTATTTGAAATTGGTGGCATTAATATTTTAGATATGCCAAGTCATGATGAGCTTCGATTAAACGGTCCTGGAACTGACCGATCAGGCACAACATCGGAAGAACATTCCTTGATTAATGCTGTTCAAGGCGGTTCTGAGACAAATCCATTCCCAGATGATTTTGCCTGGGGATATAGAGTGTTGGCGAAACTTGCTTACAACGACGTTTTTTGGAGTATGAATGTTTCTCCAAGAGTGGTTTTCTCGCACGACGTTAGCGGTATTACCCCTGATCCATTATTCCTTTTCGTTGAAGAACGGAAATCATTATCGATAGGGGTAACCTTTGATTATCAAAGTAAACTGTCTTTTGACGTAAATTATAATAGTTTCTTTGATGGCGTAGGCACGACCAACTCCCTTGAAGACCGTGATTTTGTCTCATTTAACATCAAATATTCTATCTAGAGGATCACTCATGAAAACATTAACAGGAATTTCTCTAGCGGTTACCCTAGCATTAACGTCGCTTTCGTCGTTTGCTAAAATCAGCCCTGAAGAAGCAGCAAGATTAGGTAAAGAGCTAACCCCGATTGGCGCTGAAATGGCAGCAAATGCCGATGGCTCTATCCCGGCATGGACTGGCGGTATTACTACTGTGCCAGAAGGCTATAAATCTGGTGATCATCACCCAGATCCTTACCCTACCGATAAAGTGCAATATACGGTAGATGCCAGTAATTACGAACAATATAAAAACTTGTTGTCACTAGGCCAGCAAAAATTGTTTGAAACTTACCCGAAAACTTTCAAAATGAATGTGTATCAAACCAGACGTAGTGCCTCGTACCCACAACATGTGTATGATGAAACGTTAAACAATGCGACTCGTTCAGAACTGATTCGTGATGGTAACGGCATTGCCAAAGCGGCGGTAGGGGTACCATTCCCGATCCCGGCCAACGGCCTAGAAGCAATCTGGAACCATACATTAAGATACCGGGGTGAAAGCCTTACCCGCGAAGGTGGCCAGGCAGCACCAACCGCCAGTGGTGACTTTACCTATATTGGTTTCAAGGAAGCATTGATGATCCCATACGGGGTGAAAGGCGCCCGCTATGAAGATTTAGAAGCGACCAACATCTTATTCAAGTTTAAACAACAAGTCTCAGAGCCTGCACGTCTTGCCGGTACGGCCTTACTTGTGCATGAAACCATGGATCAAATCAAAACGCCTCGTCAGGCATGGACCTACAATACCGGTCAACGCCGAGTACGTCGTGCGCCTAATGTTGCCTATGATGCCCCAGGTACAGCGTCTGATGGTTTACGTACCACGGATGATTTCGATATGTTTAACGGAGCTCCTGATCGTTACACCTGGGAATTAAAAGGCAAACAAGAATTGCTGATCCCATACAACGATTACCGCTTGCATAGTGATAGTTTGAAGTATGATGATATCTTGCAACCTGGACACATTAATCCAGATTTAGTTCGCTATGAAAAACATCGCGTTTGGGTAGTCGAAGCAAAATTAAAGTCTGGCACCAGTCATATTTATAAGCAGCGTACGTTCTACATTGACGAAGACAGCTGGCAAGTATCGGTTGCCGATATGTACGACAATCGTAATGAGTTGTATCGTGTTGCCTTTGCACATGGTTTGAATTATTACGATCTGCCAGCACATTGGTCTACACTTGAGGTCTACCACGACTTGCAATCGCGTCGCTATATCGCCCTTGGCTTAGATAACGAGCATGATATGTACGATTTCAATCCAAAACATAAAGAGAGAGATTTCACCTCGTCAGCATTGCGCAGACAAGGTCGTCGCTAGCCAGGAAATGAAGTAACAAACGGTTGGTTTTACCAACCGTTTTTTTTAATTCAAGGATGAATTAACTTAGGATTACCATGGATGGTATAAATACTGTAATTGACCAATGGGCATTTATGATACGCATTTTTAAATCATTACTTGTTTGTAGTGTATTCTCCCTTTTCAGCTTCGTGCAGGCACAAACTGAACAATCCGAAATTCTCCCGCTGGCGAATCAATCATTAATGTTAGATGTCGCTAAAATTAATGACAATCAGCTCATTGCTGTTGGTGTTCGTGGTCATATTTTGTTATCTAATGATGGCGAGAATTGGACGCAGCAAACAGTACCGACTAAATCCAATTTAACGAAAGTGTATTTTTTCAATGAAAATTTAGGCTGGGCAGTTGGCCATGATTCAGTGATTTTGCATACCAGAGATGGTGGCAAGAGTTGGGATGTGCAAAATTACCAACCAGAAAAACAACGACCATTTTTTGACATTTACTTTTTTAATCCTTCCCATGGTATTGCCATGGGTGCTTATGGCCTGTTTTATCGTACCCAAGACGGTGGCAATAGCTGGCTAGAAGAGTTTCATATTGAGTTGCTGTTTGAAGATGATCAAAATTATTTACGCGACCTGATGAGCGAAGACAAAGAATTTTATCATGAAGAAGTCGCCAGTATTTTACCGCATTTTAATCGTTTACTTGCCACCGAAGAAGGCCTGTTTCTGGCGGGTGAAGTTGGCATGATCGCCAAAAGTGTTGATTCCGGAAAGAGCTGGCAAATACTCGATGAAATTTACCTGGGTTCATTCTTTGATATCAGTACCATTGCCCCGCAACAATTACTGATTGTCGGGTTGCGTGGTAATATTTTTACCAGTCATAATAAGGGGGAGCAATGGCAACCGGTTGACACCAATACCACCGCATTGCTCAATGATATTGTATCTACCGATACGCAGAAAGTATTTGTGTTGGCCAATTCAGGAGTGCTGCTGAGCAGTGATAATGGTGAAGATTTCACTTTAACTACGCAACCAGATGGTAAGGCTCTTATGGCCGGAGTATGGTTTAACAATAAACTTGTTGTCGCTTCTGAAGTCGGCATGAAAGTCGTGGATGTACAATAATGGCGATTAAAAAATTCTTTAACCATCTTGAACGAAATTTATTCCGTTTTCGCTTTACCGTACTAGGGCTATTTCTGTTTGTTACCGGCTATTTATTAGCGCAAGCAATGGATATCAAACTGGATGCTTCGTTTGAAAAAAACATCCCATTGCAACACAGCTATATGCAAACCTATTTAAAACATCAGGCGGATTTTGGTGGTGCCAATAACGTACTTATCTCGGTATGTAATAAAAATGATGACATTTTTACTGCCAATTTCTTTACCACCTTAAAAGGGGTGCATGACCAGCTATTTTTCATTCCCGGCGTTAATCGAATATTGGTAAACTCGCTATTTTCACCGTCGACGCGTTTTGTCGAAGTGGTGGAGGATGGCTTTGCTGGTGGTCCAGTGATCCCTGCAGATTTTAAAGCCGACGAAAATGGCTTGGCAATCGTTAAAGCTAACATCGAGAAAGCCGGCATTGTCGGTAGCATGGTATCGGATGATTACACTTGCTCTATGGTAAAAACCTCGTTGATGGAAATTGATCCACAAACGGGTGATAAATTAGATACGTTAAAACTTGCCAAGCAGCTTGAAAATGATATCCGTGGTGAGTTTGAAAACGAAAACATCAGTATCCATATCATCGGTTTTTCTAAAATGGTCGGTGATATTGCCGATGGCGCCAAAGGGGTTGTAACTTTTTTTGCCATCGCCATCTTAATTACCGCCATTATGGTATATCTGTTCTGTAATTCGATAACGTTAACGCTATTGCCGATAGCCTGTTCGTTAATTGCCGTTATTTGGCAAATGGGGTTACTGACGCAATTAGGTTTCGGCCTAGATCCAATGTCGATATTGGTGCCATTTTTGGTGTTTGCCATCGGTGTCAGTCATGGCGTGCAAATGATCAATGCCGTTTCAAAAGAGGTTGCTAAAGGTAACACTCCAAAAGCAGCGGCTCAGTTAAGCTTCCGTCGCTTATTGGTACCGGGTGGTATCGCTCTGCTTTCTGATACCGTTGGTTTCTTAACCCTGCTTACGATTGATATCGGTATTATTCGTGAATTAGCGATTACCGCATCACTTGGTGTTGCCCTGATCATTTTCACTAATCTGGTATTACTACCAATATTGGTATCTTTTGTTCGCTTCAACCAGGAAGAGCAAAAACAGATCGTTGAAAACGCCGATCACAAACTGATGAATCGCTTGTTATGGCGCAAGGCCGCGTTTGTGACTTCGCCAAAACCCGCAGCATTCATTCTTTTCTGTACTGCCATTTTATTTATTTGGGGTTATGTACAGAGTAATGAAATTAAAATAGGTGAATTGCACGCAGGCGCACCGGCCTTGCATGAAACCTCACGCTATAATCAGGACACCTTTTTGATCACCGATAAATACGCGATCAGTGTCGATTATATGTCGGTGGTGGTGGAAACCTATCAAGATTCGTGTATCTACCATGAAGTGTTAGATACCATAGATACCATGCAATGGCGCTTGGAAAACATTCCAGGGGTGCAATCGACGGTATCGTTAGCCAGTGTCGCGAAAATAGTCAACACCGGTTACAACGAGGGCAATAAGCGTTGGCAGGTATTATCGAGAAACCAGCAAAGCCTGGTTCAGTCTATCGCCCGTATCCCATCAACCAGCGGGTTATTAAATACCGATTGTAGCGCCATGCCGATCATTTTATTTATGGAAGATCACAAGGCCGAAACCATTGAACACGTGATAAAAGCGGTAAAAGAAAATGCGGAACTGTTAAGCACAGATACCATCAAATTTAAATTGGCATCGGGTCCGGTTGGGGTGATGGCGGCAACGAATGAAGCGGTAGCCGAGGCGCAAATTCCGATGATGGTGTACGTTTATGGTGCGGTAACGCTGTTGTGTTTGATCAGTTTTCGTTCAGTTCGCGCCACTATCGTGGTCATTGCTCCGCTTTATGTGGTGTCAATATTGGCACAAGCGTTAATGACGTTTTTAGATATTGGCTTAACCGTATCTACCTTGCCAGTGATTGCTTTAGGGGTTGGTATTGGTGTCGATTATGGGATTTATATTCTGTCGAATATGAGTGGCCGGTTAAGACACGGAGAAAGTCTGGCTGACGCTTACCTTACCGCGTTAAAAGAACGGGGCAGTGCCGTATTATTAACCGGCATAACGTTGGCCATAGGGGTTTCAACCTGGTTCTTATCGGATCTGAAGTTCCAGGTGGACATGGGCATACTGCTTACCTTCATGTTTTTGGTAAATATGTTAGCGGCACTAATTATTTTACCGGCGTTAGCCACTTTCTTGTGGCGAGACAAAAAATAATTATGCAATTCTAAATCTATTTTTGCATAAATAATCACAAAAATGGCCGAAAGGCCATTTTCTATTTAACCCTACTGAATAAACACTTATTCATGACTAATCGCCTTGTAATAATTGGTATTTTTACTCTAATAAAGTAGTAGCTTTAGCGTAACTTTCTTACTAGAATTCGCGCCATAGACTATTCTAAATAGGTAGATGATCAGGACTTTCTGATTTTCTCAATGAAAGTTTAGAACGTAACTTCCAAAAGCCTTTAAAAAAGAGTTTTTGGGGAAATATATTTCGCCTTAACCAGAGGGTACAAGCATGGCGTTATTAGATAATAAATCTTCTGTCCTTTTTAAAAATGTTGCCAAACTTATTCATCAGAAAGTACCGGCATCTACAGCAGCTTTGTTAGAGCACTTTACCAGTTTACTTTACAGTAATATTTCCAAAGACGATCTCGCCGGTCGTAATGATAGTGATGTTTATGGCGCCACATTAAGCTTGTGGAAAGCATTAAATACACAACAACAAGATAAGGCATTTATTCGGGTATTAAACCCGGAAGTGTCTAAACACGGTTGGAAGTCAAGCCATACCGTTATTGAAGTTATCACCCCAGACATGCCATTTTTAGTCGATTCTACCCGAATGGCACTGAACCGCATGGGCCTGTCTCCACATTTGATCCTAAATTGCCCGATGAAAATTGTGCGCGATTATAATGGCGCTATAACTGACTTAGCCGCCGGTAATGAAAAATTAAAAGACAGTCATTCGGAAACGATTTTCTTTATTGAAATAGACAGGTTAAGCCAACAGTCACAAATTGATAATTTAACGGAAGAATTACATTCGGTATATCAAGATGTATTACTGACGGTGTCAGACTGGCAACCTATGTGTCAAAAGTTTGAGCAAACCATCAAAGGTTTAGACAGCGCGAAAAAGCATGTTGAAGACACTGAATTTGATGAAGCAAAAGAGTTTTTAAAATGGGTTGGCAACAATAATTTTACTTTTATGGGTTACCGCTCGTACTCAGTGAATAAATTAAAAGGTGATGTTGCTTTAGAAGCCAGGTTAGATACCAGTTTAGGGTTATTGAAAAACTCAGCAGGTACCGCGCAACGTTTGATCTCAAAATATTCACAATCGGCACGAGAATTAGCGCTGGGTAAAAATTTACTGATTTTAACCAAAACCAATTCCCGTTCACGTGTCCACCGTCCAGCACATCTTGATTATATTGGGGTGAAACAGTTTGACAGTAAAGGCAATATCATTTTGGAAGAGCGCTTTGTTGGTTTATTCGGCTCTGCTTTTTACAACGACAGTGCCTTGAATTTACCGATTATTCGCAATAAAGTGAAACGTATTTGTGACAATTCTGGTTTTGCTCCAGGCTCGCACTCTTACAAGACGTTAATCAATATCCTTGAAACTTTCCCAAGAGATGAAATATTACAATCGAATGAAGACGAATTAATTACCACCGTAAAAGGTGTATTACAAATGCAAGAACGTGACGTCACCGGGTTATTCGTACGTCGTGATGCCTTTAATCGTTTTTATTCTTGTATGGTGTATGTCCCTCGTGAACGTTATAACACCAAGCTGAGGATGGAAACACAGGACATTTTACAAAAAGCGTTTGGCAGCGAAAGGGAAGTTGAATTTAATACCTTTTTCTCAGAATCTGTGCAAGCAAGAACACATTACATAGTCAGAGTTGACTCAACCAAAGCAGATATTGACGTGAAAGAAATTGAACGCAACTTAAATGAAGCCGCCCGTAGTTGGGATGACAAATTTTCCGATGCCTTAAGAACGAACAAAGGTGAGGTTTTAGGTAAAGCATTAAGCCAAAAATACAGCAGTTTTCCACAATCTTATAAAGATGAAGTGCTACCCGGTACTGCCATCGTAGATATTGAAAAATTGGAAGCAGTATCTGCCGAGACGCCTTTGGAGATGTTATTTTACCAACCGCTAGAAGAGAAAACGGATAGCCGGTTTGTGAAATTAAAATTATTCCATAAAGGTGAACCGTTACATTTATCCGACGTATTGCCGATGTTAGAGAACTTTGGCTTACGTATTATTGGCGAAAGCCCATACATGGTGCGAGACTCGAAAGGTGAAATGTGTTGGATTTTAGATTTCTCCATGCTCCTCACCAGCAACAAAGCCTTTAACTTAGAATTAGCGCAAAATTTGTTCCAGGATGCATTTGCCCGAGTATGGCATGGCGATTTGGAAGATGATGGTTTTAACCGGTTGATCTTAGGTGCTGGCCTGGCCGGTCGTGAAGTATCAATATTACGAGCTTATGCGAAATACCAACAACAGATTGGCAGCACGTTCTCGCAAAGTTATATCGAGTCTACCTTTACTCGTTACCCTAATTTTGCCGATTTGTTAATTGAATTGTTTGAGCTTAAATTTACCCCCAATAGTAAATCGACGGCCAAAGCTGTGGCGAAGGTGATGGATAACATTGAACACTCGTTAGATAACGTAGCAAGTTTGGATGATGATAGAATTATTCGTCGTTATGTTGAGTTAATTAATGCCACGGTACGTACCAACTATTTCCAAAGCAATGAACAAGGGAAAGACAAAACCTATATTTCATTTAAAATGTTGCCTGAGCATATTTCGGATATGCCTAAGCCATTACCAAAGTATGAAATATTTGTTTATTCACCACAACTTGAAGGCGTGCATTTACGCGGTGGCAAAGTCGCCCGTGGTGGCCTGCGTTGGTCAGATAGACGAGAAGATTTCAGAACCGAAGTGTTAGGTTTGGTAAAAGCGCAGCAAGTAAAAAATACCGTCATTGTGCCTGTTGGCGCAAAAGGTGGTTTCTACTGTAAGCAATTACCAGTAAATGGTTCACGCAATGAGATTTTTGAAGCCGGTCGTGAATGTTATAAAACCTTTATTCGAGCACTATTAGATATTACGGACAACATTGTTGGTGGTGAAGTCGTTCACCCTGAAAATGTAGTACGCCTTGATGAAGACGACACCTATTTGGTAGTTGCCGCAGATAAGGGCACCGCGACATTCTCCGATACGGCAAACGGTATTGCCGATGATTATGGTTTCTGGTTAGGTGATGCGTTCGCCTCTGGTGGTAGTGTAGGTTATGACCACAAGAAAATGGGGATTACCGCCAAAGGGGCCTGGGAATCGGTTAAACGTCATTTCCGTGAAATCGGTATCAACTGCCAAACCACTGACTTTACCTGTTTAGCGGTTGGTGATATGGCCGGTGACGTATTTGGTAACGGTATGTTGTTATCGAAACATATTCGTTTGCAAGTGGCATTTAACCACATGCACATTTTTATCGACCCTACGCCCAATGCAACAACCAGTTACCCAGAGCGTGAACGTTTATTCAATTTACCCGGTTCAAGCTGGGAAGATTACAATCAGCAGTTAATCTCAGCAGGTGGTGGTTTGTTCTCTCGTGCGGCGAAATCGATTAAGTTAACGCCACAAATTAAAAAGATGCTTGGCACTCAAAAGGCAAGTATGTCGCCTAATGAGTTAATTCAGGCGGCGTTAATGATGAAAGTCGACTTATTCTGGAATGGTGGTATTGGCACCTACATTAAAAGCTCGAAAGAAAGTCATCAAGAAGTTGGCGACAGAGCCAATGATGTTTTACGCGTAGACGGTAAAGACGTGCAAGCGCGAGTGATCGGCGAAGGTGGTAACTTAGGTTGTACGCAACTTGGTCGTATTGAATATGCCGCCAATGGCGGCCGAATGAATACCGACTTTGTCGATAATGTTGGTGGTGTCGATTGTTCGGATAACGAAGTTAACATTAAAATATTGTTAAACGGTTTAGTGGCAAACGGTGATTTAACCACCAAGCAACGTAATCAGTTGCTGTACGATATGACTGATGAAGTGGAAATCATCGTTTTAGAAGATTGTTACCGTCAAACTCATTCAATTTCGGTGTCAGAGTCACGTGGTGCAAGCAAGTTAAAAGAGCAATTACGTTTTATTCACCGTTTAGAGCGTGAAGACAAGCTGGATCGGGCACTAGAATTTATTCCTAATGATGAAGAGATTGCTGAACGTATGGCCAATGGCGTAGGTTTAACTCGTCCTGAAATCTCGGTCTTGGTTGCTTACGGCAAAATGGTGTTAAAAGAACAGCTCGTTCTTGATGACATTACCAATGACAGTTACCTGGGCAAATTATTGCCGAGTGCGTTCCCGGTTAAATTGCAAGAGAACTATGCGGAACAAATGCAAGAGCATCCGCTAAAAGCAGAAATTATTGCCACTCGTTTGGCCAATGATTTGTGTAATTACATGGGCGCCAACTTTGTATACCGTATGCAGGAAGAAACCGGTGCATCGGCTGCAGAAATTGTGAAAAGTTGGGCGGTGAGTGCCGAGATCTTTGAACTTGATTCGATTTGGCGACAAATTGAAGCTTTGGACAATCTGATCTCTGCCGACATTCAAACCGATATGCTGCATGAAATGCGTCGCACCGTACGTCGTGCTACGCGGTGGTTCTTGCGTCATCGCAATAAAGCGTTAAGCATTGAAGAAAGTATTGAGTTCTATCGTCCTACGTTTAAAGTTCTGTCGAACAAACTCGACAGCTTCTTAGTCGATGCCGAAGCTCGAGAGTTGAGTGTGTTAAAAGATAGATTGTTGAAAGACAAGGTACCGGCAAAAATTGCGGCCAGGATCTCACAACTTTCAACACTGTTCTCAGCCATGGATATTGCCCAGGTAGCTTGTAGCGATAGCCGTTCAGTAGAATTGGTATCTGAGTTGTACTTTAGCGTTGGTGTGCGTTTAGATCTACACTGGTTCTTAGATCAAATTACTCAGCAACCGGTAGAAAACCATTGGCAAGCACTGGCTCGTGCCTCTTTTAGAGAAGAGTTAGATTGGCAACAACGTTCAATAACCTCAGTCATTTTACGTGGTAGCCCAGACAGTAAAGACATTGATGAAATGTTTGAAAACTGGAGACTTCAAAGTGAGCACCCATTAGAACGCTGGCAGCAAATATTGGCCGACTTTAGAACCACTAAGGCGCATGAGTTTGCCAAGTTCTCCGTAGGTTTGCGTGAGTTAATGATGTTGTCACATCATAACGATTAAAACCTGTAATACCAATCCGTATAATGCTTATACGGAATGGTATAAGTTGTTGACTCTACAGTTAACCGTTAATTAATGATAAACTCCCCGCTTAGGGGAGTTTTTTATTTCTAGCGACAAAAATCAGACAGAACAACATAAAAACTTTAATTACCAAAACTAATACCAAGTCCGTTAATTTATTGCTCAATAAATTAACGGACTTGGTATATAACTAAATTAGGTCATCATGCTTTATTCAATCGCTCGTAACTTGCTATTTAAGCTAAGTGCTGAACAGGCACACGAATTTACCATCTACATGCTAAAACTTCCCGCTTCTTTCGCCTTAAAAGGCTTATATGGCGCACAAGTAAAAGATAAACCGGTAGAAGTGATGGGGATCAAATTTCCTAATCCGGTCGGTTTAGCTGCGGGTCTTGATAAAAACGGTGAGTGTATTAATGGCTTTGCTGCCATGGGATTTGGCTTTGTTGAAATTGGCACGGTAACACCACGTCCACAACCGGGCAACCCAAAACCTCGTATTTTCCGTTTACCAGCAGCCGATGCCATTATTAATCGTATGGGGTTTAATAACCACGGCGTTGATTATTTGGTTAATCAGGTGAAAAAAGCCAATTTTAACGGTGTGCTCGGTATTAACATCGGTAAAAACAAAGACACTACGGAAGAAAATGCCAAAGAAGATTACATCCATTGTATGCAAAAGGTGTATCAACACGCGTCTTACATTACGGTAAATATTTCATCACCGAATACCCCCGGCCTTAGGGATTTACAGTATGGTGACGCGCTTAATGAGCTGTTAAGTGCATTAAAAACTGAACAGAAGGCCTTAGCGGCTAAGCACGGTAAATATGTTCCAATCACAGTTAAAATAGCTCCAGATTCAACCGAAGAAGAAATTAATGGTATCGCTGAATGCTTATTAGCGAATGAAATTGATGGTGTCATTGCAACCAACACCACGTTAAGTCGTGAAGGTGTAGAAAACCTGGAACATGGTAGCGAAATGGGCGGTTTAAGTGGTCAGCCGGTAAAAGACAAAAGCACTACCGTTATCAAACAACTTGCCAAAGCACTGGACGGTAAAATGCCAATTATTGGTGTTGGTGGCATAAACAGTGTTGCTGCAGCACAAGAAAAGCTGGCAGCAGGTGCTAGCTTAGTACAAGTGTATACCGGCTTTATTTATGAAGGCCCGAAACTAATCAAAGATATTGTTGATAGCTTATAAGCGCGTTGCAGACAAAATACCAAATTAGGGATCTATATGATCCCTTTTTATTTTTCTATATATTTTAATGTAACCGTAGTTGGATGATAGATTAAAGATACTCTAGCAACTGAGTATAGAAAAAGTGAGCCTAAATCATCATAAAACTAGATGGAAATACCACTTTCTGAACTTGTTTCAGAATATCTATGGGGCCGCTCAGTTACAACCAGAAGTAGAAAAAAGCACCGTCATCCTTGAGGAGCATAAGCGACATCAGGGATCTCACGAAAAGCTCAGGTGGTTTGGATAGGTAAGCTTACTGAGTGAAAGCAGGCTTTGTTTAGAAACACGTTATGAATTACGGAGGTCCCGCATCAAGTGCGGGATGACGGCGCAATTTTTAGTGTTTAGTTGTAACCACCCCATTTATAGATCAGATCTGAATAGAGTTTTCCAGCGTAACAGGTGTCGTAAATTCCTTTGGTTTAATTGCTAAAATTGAACAATCAATTTGCATCAGAATATTTTCTGCAGTGTTGCCTATGAAAAAGCCTGAAATACCTGTTCGGGCAACAGTGCCCATGACAAGAATATCAGCGTTGACTTTTTGGGCGAGTAAAGGGATTTCTTCCTTTGGCATCCCTTTTTTTAAATGCAGTTGCGGCTTGAGGTATTCAAGAGCATCTCTTCCTACTTCATTTGTCAGTATATTTAAACTTTTTTTATGTTTTTGTTTCACTTCTTCGGCATAAGAAATGACTTCATCATTAGGAAACATTATATAAACTCTTTCCATTAGATCTTCTCCAATGATTTGAGATACGTGTACTATATGGAGAGCCGCGGATTCAGACAATGCTAAAGAATTAGCCATTTCAAGGATCTGAACATTTAGCAAGTGTCTAGATTTTAGTTCTTTTTCTGGATAGTTATTATCAACTCCACCGCTGCTAGTATGCATCGATAAGGCGTTGGTGCCTTTGATTTTACGAGCCAAACTGGGCAGGGGCACTTTCTGATTATGTGCATATCATCACTTTCAATTTTTTGATCAAAATGTCGGTTACTCTTGCTTGTTTTTATAACAAGATCATGGTTATTACGAATAACTTCACGAATAATTTCTAAGAATGGTCTACCAACTAATATTTTCGATTGAGCTACAATATTTTCATACTTGGATTGAATTATATTTTCTAGTTTTGATTTATGCTCATCAACTATTTTCGATTGCAGCTCGTGGTGAGATAAAAATTGACCAACTAATGGTGAGGACGATACGTCGTCGATTACTTCAACAATGGTAAGAAGGGCTTGGTTGTTGTTCGCTAACGCCACAGCACGATCCACGAGTTCTTGACAATCAAAGCTGGAAACAACACACAGAATATTTTTAAATCTTTTCATTTCGCAATCCTCTATATTTATTTGTACCTACTTTATTGAATAAAGCTAAGAAATAAATAAGTTGCTAGCACTACTGCGACCCACATAGCCATACTTCCTGACGGATAATTTCGTGAAAGCAAGCTGCTCAGTCGATTATTCTTTGCTGCGATATAAGTTAAGCACATAGTTAATTTTAGCTTAAACTCTTGCCGTAATCTGCGATCATTTTGCCAAATGATGGTAAACATAGTTTGCAACGCTCTTGGAAATGCGCGGCGATACAGCCAATCGAAATCTAAATTGGTTGAGCGAAGTTCAGGAGGGTACATCCCTTTGAGGTTCAGCCAGACAAAAGCTAACGCTGAATAAAACAGTAACTGAGTCTGGGCTAGTACATGGGTTGTATCATAAGGGTTGTAAGTAGTCTCATACGGCAATAAGGCATATAATCCTTGCGGGTAGATGCCAATGGCGATACACAGACTAGCAGCTATCGCCATTGCCAATAACATATTTTTAGGGGGATCGTTTGCTCGAATGCCAGAATCGTGGGCGAAGAAGGCGAAATAGGGGATTTTTATCCCTGCATGATGAAATACACCAGCAGAGGCAAACAATAACATTAGCCATATCCAGTCAAACCCTTCTGCAAGTGCCGCAGACATAATCATCGATTTACTGACAAAGCCGCTAAACAGAGGGAAAGCGGAAATGGATGCCGCACCTACAATACAGAGTATCGTGGTTTTTGGCATCGTTTTGTATAAACCACCAAGTTCAGAGCCATGGATCCGCCCGGTCATGTGCAATACTGCCCCCATAGACATAAATAATAAGCCCTTAAAAATCACATCATTAAAGGCATGAGCTACTGCGCCATTGATAGCAAGCGCAGTGCCGATACCGATGCCGACCACCATGAAGCCCAATTGGTTTATCAGGCTATAGGCCAATACCCGGCGTAAATCATTTTCAATGACAGCAAAAAATATTGGGAAACAGGTCATGGCAGCACCAATATATACCAGTAACTCAGTCCCCGGATATGCACGTGCAAGCGCATAAACGGCCACTTTCGTGGTGAATGCACTGAGAAAGACTGTTCCGGTCACGGTCGCTTCAGAATAGGCATCAGTTAACCAGTTATGGACCATAGGAAAAGCACACTTGATACCAAATGCGATGAAAATAAGCCATCCTGAAACACTATCTAACCCAATATAACCAAACTCTAATGTGTTGTTTTCAGTGAAGTAAAAAAGAGTCCCTGCAAGGAGGATTACACCCGATAAAACTTGAATGATGAGATAGCGCATCCCGGTAACATAGGAACGCTGTGTTCTGCGTGCCCAAATAAGAAACACTGAAGTAATAGCTAACAACTCCCAGAAAATGAATAAAGTTAACAAGTCACCGGCAAACACAGCGCCCAAACCGCTGCCAACATACATCATGGCTGCCACTTGTTGCATGGTATCGCGAAGATGTAACGAGTAAATAATGCCAATCAGTGCAGCAAGGTGAAATACATAGCCAAACATCAAACTTAACTTATCTACACGGTAAGGAATAAGTTGATAATCAAACAAGGAAAATTGCAGATGAATGCCTTCTGGTATCATCCCTAGATGTACTGCACTGGCAATGGGAATTGCCATCATTATCACGCCACGCAACTTGCTGCGAGTGAGTAATACAAATAATGCACCGATATAAAAGGGCATAAAAGGTGGGAGCTCAATCATCCACATTGTGACCCTCTATTTTAGGGAGAAATTTTTTCTTAACGTTTTCTCTACTATTACTCACGTCATCACCATGGGGTATTGCTTTATCATCCATGCTTTCATTGTCCATAGTTTCATTGGCATAGTAGTCTTCTTCTCGCATCAAAAACGTTCGCATCCAGGTAGCAACACGTACCAGAACAACGCAAGTGACAAAACCATAAAGGGGATAAAAGCCCCAAAGATTTTCCCCGCTGTGACTAACATCACGATGGATGAAAAAATCTAAAATAAACAATAAAATACAGCAGCTATAAAGAAGGTATAATAATCGCTTTATGTTTTTAGGATGATCGAATAGGTATTTTTTCTCATCTTTCATGAATTATTCCCTACTGCTCAAAACAGCCGAGGCCAACTCAAATAAAGGTTGCGGATAAATAAATAAAGCCAAGCAAGCTAAAGTGGTAATCACAATGGCAATGAGTGATGGCAGAGGCGCTTCTTGTATTGGTATTGCGGTCAATATATTTGCAGAAGATGTCGCTTTCTTAGAATATTTATTCGCTTTTTTATTCGCTTTTTTATTCGACTCTCTATTAGAGCTGAGATCTGGGAAAAATGCGTGAAAGGGGAGCGGTAATAAGTAAGCAATGTTAATTAAAGAACTAAGCATTAACACCACCATTAAAAGCCATTGCTCGGTTTCAATTGTCGCCATCATTAAAAACCACTTGCTCCACGTTCCCCCAGTAGGGGGAACGCCAATGATACTGAGACTGGCAATAAAAAATGCGAACATTGTCAGTGGCATTTGTCGGCCAATACCGCGCATTTCGCTTATTTTTGATTTATCTAAGCTAACTAAAATAGCACCCGCACAAAAAAACAAAGTGATTTTACCAAACGCATGCATGGCAATATGCATGGAACTACCAATAATACCAGACGAAGTCGCCAACAAAGCGCCAATAGTGATATAACCTAATTGGCTGACGGTTGAATAGGCCAACCTTGCTTTTAAATTATCTTGTTTCATCGCAACAAGTGAAGCAAGCAACACAGAGGCTCCTGCTAAATAGAGTAAAAATTGGGTGGTTGGTAATACCGACAGCAAATCCAGGCCAAAAATAAAAACACATATTTTTAGAATGCTAAAAACACCGGCCTTTACCACGGCAACTGCATGTAAAAGTGCACTTACAGGAGTTGGTGCAATCATAGCCGCGGGTAGCCAGCGATGAAAAGGCATAATCGCAGCTTTACCAATACCAAAAATGAACAACACTAGCAGAGTACCTGCTATGATTTTATCAACATCCGCACTAAAAATACCGCCGAGTTTAAAATCTAATGTACCAGCAACAAACCAGGTACTGACGATAGCTAACAGAAAAAACACGATTGACGTGCTAAGCAGAATGCCGAGATAAGTTCGGCCAGCCTTTTTGGCGTTTTCGGTGCCTGCGTGAGTCACTAAAGGATAAGTCGATAAGGTCAATAGTTCATAAAAAATAAACAAGGTAAACAGATTCGCTGCAAAAGCAAGGCCTACCGCTGCACCAATGGCAATGGCAAAACAACTATAAAAACGGGTTTGATTTTTTTCTTGATGACAGCGCATATAACCAATGGCATAACAGCTAGTGACTAGCCAGAGGAAACTGGCAATTAAAGCGAACAACATGCCAAGTGGCTCAATATCAAAACTTACTGTTAAACCGGGTAAAAGCTCCCACCAGAAAACACGGATAGTGGCTCCCAAAGAGAGTCCTTGATATAGATTAACCATTAAATAGATCAATATTAAACAGCTTGTGATAGTTACACCTTCCCGAAGGTTTGGTATATGTCCAGTAGCAACAATCGCTAAAGTCGCCGATAAGGGGACAATAATAGATAGTTGCAACATCAGCTCTAAAGATAGGTTCATGGTGTTACCCCAAACAAACTCTGAGCTGCCGCCTGTGCTACCTGCACACTAAGGCGAGTATCGATACCAAAATAGATATTAGCGATGGTTAGTGCCCATATGGGGACGAGAAACAACATTGGCGCTTCTTTGACTGCTGCTTGATTAACTAATGGTTCTTTGAAATAAGCGACTTCGATGATCCGCCAGACATAAATAACAGCTAATATTGCCGCGAACAGAATAAGTACAGCAACAGGCCACCAACCCTGTTCAAGCAACGCGGTAAGCAGGTACCATTTGCTGACAAACCCAACGGTTAACGGCATACCGATTAAACTTAAGCCTCCGACCACGATCGCAGCCATAGTCAGTGGCATCTGGCGGCCTAAACCGTGAAAATTATTGAGTTGAACATCACCTAGCCGATACACCACAGCAGCTAAGGCTAAAAAAATTGCACATTTCATCAATGCGTGATTAAACACGTGCAATAAGGTTGCGGTTAAACCTGTTACTGTACTAATGCTAAAACCAACAATCATATAACCAATTTGAGCGATACTCGAATAGGCAAAGAGGTGTTTAATATTATTTTGATAGATTGCAGAAGTTGAAGCGACAAAAATGCCGAATAGACCAAGTGCCATAAACAAGGTTTGTAAAGGTATGGTGGTGAAAGAAAAAGACAGGCCAAAAACGGAGAAAGTAAGGCGAATGAGTAAATACATAGCCACTTTTGTTGCTGTTGCGGCGAAGAAGGCGGTGACAATTGATGGCGCGTAAGCGTATGCATTAGGTAACCAATGATGAAGCGGGAACAGGGCCAGCTTTAAACATACGCCGACAATAACAAAAGCAAAAGCGGTAAATACGGTACGTGTTTGTGCGACTTCAGGTAGGCGTTGAGAGAGATCCTGCATGTTCAGTGTCCCCGTCATTTGATACATCAAGCCAACACCAATTAAAATAAAAGTTGCACCAATAGTCCCCATAACCAGGTATTGATATGAGGCCCAAAGCGCACGTCTGTCTTCACCCATAGCGATTAAAGCATAAGTAGAAAGTGAAGCTATTTCTAAAAACACAAAAACATTAAATGCGTCACCCGTGGCGACAATTCCCAACATACCGGTGAGTGATAACAGATATAAAACATAAAATAGGGTGTGTTTGTTTTTATCTATTTCTTTTTCAATGCTAGTTTGAGCGGCAAACAAAACAATGGTACTTATTGCTGAAATGATCAGCAAAAGAAAGGCATTAAGCTTATCAATTCGATATTCAATCCCCCAAGGTGCTTGCCAACCACCTAATTCGTAACTGACTACTCCGGATGTCATTACTTGTTGTAATAACAAAATACTGATCAACAATGTCAAGCTACTGACCAACAGAGAAAACAGCCAGGCCAGCTGAGCACGCTTTAGTATCAAGCAAATAGGTGCAGCCATAAGCGGGACAATCACTTGCAAAACAGGAAGGTGTGCTATCACGCTTGTTTTCTCTCTTTTTTGTCCGCCTGGATTTGATTATCTTGCCGTTGAATTTCTTCTTCTTCAATACTGCCATAAGCTGCTTTTATACGGATCACTAATGACAGAGCTAAAGCGGTGGTGGCAATGGCAACTACAATAGCAGTGAGAATTAAAGCATGAGGTAAAGGGTTAGAGTATTGAATGATATCGTCAGCTAAGATAGGCGCTGTACCACCAACAACTTTTGCCATACTGATATAAAATATGAATACAGACGTTTGGAAAAGAGTCAGGCCAACGATTTTTTTAATTAAGTTGCCATGAGCAATCACTATATATAGTCCGATCATCATCAGCATTACCACAATCCAGTTATTAAAAAGTCCGATTAACATTAAGGTGACTCCTGATTGTGCTCATTTTCATTACTCTGTTGCCTCTCTCTATAATCGGCAAAGTTGAAAAAGATAATGATTATCACTGAAGCAACCGTGCAGCCAACGGCCCACTCGATTAAGAAAATCCCCAAATGCTGACCAGTAATAGCATCGTTGGATAAGAAATTATAGTCAAAGAAATTCCCGCCGTTGAGTAAAGATACGAGACCAACACAGCCATATAGCAAAACGCCAGTAGCAGAAATTAACTGGATAAAAGGTTGATTAATGACGATGCGTGCTGTGCTTAAACCAAATAACATCGCATATAAAATAATCGCCGCAGCGAAGATCACGCCAGCCTGAAACCCCCCCCCAGGGCCGAAATCGCCATGAAATTGAACATAAAGTGCAAACAACAAAATAAAAGGGAGCAACATTTTTGTGACGATGCGAACAACAAGGTGCTGCTCATGCATCGAGTAATTAATACATACAATTTTGTCTCCATTGTCTGGGCGGCGAACGCTGGATAACAATGCCAACACCCCAATACCAGCGGTAAAGATGACAACAAGCTCACCGAAAGTATCAAATGCTCTATAGCTTGCAAGTATAGACGTTACGATATTGGGTATACCAATTTCTTGCATTGAATCGTTAATATACCTAGGGGCAACATGGCTGTGAACTGGTGCATCAGCGGAGCCAAAATATGGCATATCTAACGTGCCGTAGATCAGTAAACAACCTGTTATGACGACAAGAAGTAGTGCCGGAAAGGGTTTGTGCCGTGTTGTATTCTCACTACGTCCGGTCATTGTAATGACGACTAACATTAGCAACGTTGATATACCTGCTCCCACTGCGGCTTCAGTAAAGGCCACATCGACGGCATCCATAGCAACAAAAAAGCTCGCGGACAATAAGCCATAAATACCTGAGAGCATAACGACCGCGAACAGATCTTTCATCCGAATTATGGCAATAGCAACAGCCAGCAATAAGGTTAATAATACGATATCAATCAAGATTTCGATGAGGCAGTCTCCTTACTCTCTTGTTCAAGAGAACTTTGCTCAACAGTATTTTGGCTAAGTTTTGGCATCAGCCCATTATGCAACGCTGCTTTGGCTAGTACATGGCTTGTCGTGGGGCTGATCAACAAGGTCAATAATAGGATCATTACTAGCTTGGCAAACACTAAAAAATCGGTGCTGTATAGCATCAGGCCGATCAAAATCATACCAGCGCCCAAGGTACCGGTGACGCCCACTGCGTGCATACGGGTATAAAAATCGGGAAAGCGTAAAATGCCGATGCCGCCTGAGACACAAACAAAGCTACCGATAAATAAACACAAACCACTGCTAATATTTATAACAATTTCCATTTAGTGCTCCTTTTCTGTCGATTGATGATTGGAAGTTTCTGTGGCAGGCGTATGCTTAAATTGATTAGTATCTGAGTAACGTAATACAGCAATGACACTGATAAAGTTGATCAGCGCATAGACAATAGCGATATCCAAAAATTCAGGCCGACCCATGACAAATCCTAATAAAGAAATCAGCAATACCGTTTTAGTGCCAAACATATTGACTGCCAAAATACGATCATAAAATGTCGGCCCGGAAATCCCTCTGATGATTGCTAAAGTCATCGCGATAAAAATGGCTAGTGTGGCAGCAACTAACATTAGCGTTCCAACAAACTTACTCGGCGATCCATTTCGCCGGCTTTTAATGATTCAATATCCTTATAGAGTAAGGCATGGACGATAATTTCGTCGTCTACCAAATCGATGGTTACAGTTCCAGGGGTTAAGCTAATGGAATTTGCATATATGACTTTTCCCATGTCAGTTTTTTGACTGATTTTAATTTTTTTTAGTGTTGGAGATATACTTTCTTTACCAAGCCAAATGTGCTTTACCACGGTGATATTGGCTTTAATAATCTCTTTGATAAGCCACAAATAGTAGCCCAATATATTACGCGTTAAATATAACGGTTGAGACTCTTGGTCAACAACATCCATTTGATGTGAAATAAATAACACTAAGATAATGGAAGCAGCACCAAGCAACAAAATGAGTGTGCTATAGTGACCTGAATTGAGTAACCAAAATGCAGCTAAAGTCAAAAACAAACTGATGGTATGTCGTTTCATCGATCCTCACCTCTAATTATTTATAAAAAATTTACATCATTACCATTTTGGCTAACAAAATCAGATATATTGAAAGTGGTGGAAGAGATATTCGATTCTATTCTGGCTGATTTTTGACAGTATTTCGTGAGATTATTTAATCTTCTGCTAGTTTTATTATCAAACAATCGGTGCGCAAATGATGCAGCACCTTTTCGGCGGTATTACCCAATAAAAAACCACTAACACCTTCACGGCCAACGCAGCCTATAATCACCAAATCACTGTTTAATTCGTTGGCCTGATGGGGAATGGTTCGATCCGGTGGCCCTGCCGTGATATGACTGGTTACCGAACTCATCTCAGACTGAGCTAGCAGTTTCTGCATTTTTTCTTGCGCAGCTGGCGCTTTTTTCTGTTTGACTGAGTGTTTATTCACCACGTCAAATTCCAGCAGCGGTTTAGCAATGGGAATACTATACACTGCGTGTAATTGGTTGTGGGTAACCCCGGACAAGACGTCTCCCCAGCTTAGTATTAAAGAATTTAGTTGCTGATGTTTACTTTCGTCGGTTGATAAGTCCAAAGCTAATAAAATATTGGTTTTACTTTTCCACTTAACGTGGCTGGCGATCAATATTGGACAGGGTAAATGCCGGATTAATGTCCAGTCGGAAGGAGTGTGAAACAATGATTCACTACGGTGTCCACCCTTGATCACTAGGTCTACAGGTTTTTGAGCACAGCGATTAACCACCCAGTCAGCAATGTTATCACTAATAATTACTTCGCTAGTGATTTCTGTCTGGTCAGCAAAAATGCTATGAATATTGGAGGTAAGTGATTGTTTAGCCTGTTCTATATGCTGTTCGAGGGTAATGTCTGAGTCGTGGGTATGATGGATAAATTTGATTATTTCCACCGTCGCGCTGATAGGGAGGGTAATATCGCGAGCCTTTTCTAACGAGAGTATATCGTCGTCTTCTATGTCAGCAATAACCAATACCTGTTTATTCATGGATTACACTCCTGTTATATTTCTATATAAGAGTATAGCCTAGGCTTTGGCAATTATAGGTTTATCCTACCTTGGGTGTTTGGCGTAAAACCAAGCTCCATCAGAAATTGCTGTAATTAGTGCGGTATTTGAAGTAGATATGTTAATTTTCTTCGTTTGGTTTTGATAAACGGTAAATCGAAACAGGGCTAATGATCAGCCGCATAGTGTTCCACTTCACTCCAAACACGAAGAACGTTAGCGGACAATATTTTACTTATCTCTGCTTCACTATAACCACGTTCAAGTAGGCCATCGATTAAATTAGGATAACTGGCAACATCTTTTAAACCCGTAGGTAAACTGTCGCCGACACCATCATAATCTGAACCTATGCCAACATGATCGATACCGATGAGTTTAATCACATGATCAAAATGATCGAGTACATCATCTAAACTGGCATAATCAAAGGGCGTTACTTGCAAGTATTGCTGTTTAAACTCTTCTGCTTCAGGGCTTGCTTTGGTTAAGGTGTTTGCTTTTAAAAATTTATTCAGAGCGAGTTTGTAAGTATCATTATGCTCTCGAGATTTTTTTGAGATAAAGGTAGAGCCAAAGTTAATCTGAATGACGCCACCATTTTTCGCAAGTTTAATTAACATATCGTCACTCATGTTGCGTTCAAAACCTGGGATAAAATGTCTTGCCGATGAATGTGATGCGATCACTGGAGCCTTTGATAGTTCGATAACCTGATAAAAAGAGTCATCAGATATGTGTGATACGTCGATCATCATGCCTATATTATTCATCTCGGTGATCAAGGCTTTACCAAAATCGGTTAATCCGCGCGCAGGGCGTAGTGGGTCATATGAGGAGTCAGAGATATGATTCGCTTTAGAGTGCGATAGCGTAATGTAACGTACACCACGATTATAAAAATGAGTTAGGTTTTCAAGTTTGCCTTCAATTGGACTGCCATTTTCCATTCCCATTGGTAATGAAATAATCCCTTGTTGAAAGTGCTGCTGCACATCTTTCACGCTTGCGGCAATGGCAAATTTATCAGGAGCATTGGCCGCTATAGTTTCAACACTATCAATCAGTTTATCTGCAAGCTTTTTACTGCCACCAGTAAGCTGTAACACCGCAGGTATATAGATTGACATGAAAGGAGCATTTAAGCCGCCGGACTTTGCTCTTGGGTAGTCAAAATCGCCATCCGCAGTTGCCATGCTGACATCTTGCCATTTTTTTTCTAAACGATAGGGAACATCAATGTGGCCATCTAAAATAATATATTTTTGCGCCAATTCAAATCCTCTGGTTTTCTCATTATTGACTTGTGGCTTGTTCTCACAGCCGGTCATAATCAAAGTTGTGGCCAATATAAAAGTGCTGGCAATAATTGCTTTATTAAAGATCATATTGTTTTCTTAGTTAAAATTTTGTTATACAAATTTGGTATCAGCATACGTGTTTTCGGCTGTATTGTGAAATTTCTGATTAGGGTTGTTGGATCTGGAAAAGCTAAGCTAATATTTGAGTAAGGCTATTATAAAACGATAATTATACCAATCTAAGGATAAAACTATGGAAACGATCCCGTCTAAACAATACTTAAAAATTAAAGCAAGATATCCTGATTTTCTAAATGCAGTTGAAATACTGGGAAAAACGATAAAGCAAGAAGGGCCGATAGATAATAAAACTGCGCAACTAGTTCAGCTCGCGGCAGCAGCATCGGTTCGTTCTGAAGGCGCTGTCCACAGTCATACCAAAAGAGCCATTAATGCTGGTGCACAAGATGAAGAAATTTATCACACCCTTATTTTACTCACCAGCACTATTGGTTTTCCCAACGTTATGGCGGCATTGAGTTGGGCTGAGGATGTGATTGAAAACTCTTAAACTGTTTTAATGAGCAAAATTATGACCAAACATCGAATCGAAACTGACTCATTTGGCGAATTAAAAGTCCCAACCGATAAGTATTATGGCGCGCAGTCGGCGCGTTCATTAAAAAATTTTCCTATTGGCGTGGAAACAATGCCCAAGCCGCTGATCCGCGCCCTGGGCATTGTCAAACTGACAGCCGCGCAGGTGAATATGGATTTTGGACTGCTAAAAGCCTCCATTGCTAAGCCGATCATTAAGGCCGCTGCTGAGGTAATGACAGGTAAACTCGATGAACACTTTCCGCTCTCTGTTTGGCAGACCGGCTCAGGGACTCAGAGCAATATGAATACCAATGAAGTGATTGCCAACCGGGCCATTGAACTTCTCGGCGGTATTGTTGGCAGCAAAACACCGGTTCACCCTAACGATCATTGCAATATGGGGCAGTCGTCGAATGATGTGTTTCCTACGGCGATGCATATTGCTGCGGTCGAAGAGATCAGCCATCGTTTATTACCGGCATTACATTACCTGCGTGATAAGTTAGACGCTAAAGCCAAGTCATTTAAGCAATTGGTAAAGATTGGCAGAACGCATATGCAGGACGCGACGCCATTGACACTTGGTCAGGAGTTTTCGGGTTACAGCGCACAGCTGCATCATGCCATCCGCAGAGTGGAAGCGATATTGCCGGCATTGTACCAACTGGCTCAAGGTGGCACAGCTGTTGGCACCGGCCTTAATACGGTCAAAGGTTTCGATCTGAAGTTTGCCGAGCAAGTGGCAAAGGTGACAAAACTGCCCTTTAAAACGGCAGACAATAAATTTGAAGCACTGGCTGCTCATGACGCTATTGTTGAGGCTAGTGGTGCGTTAAATACTATCGCGGTCAGTTTGATGAAAATTGCCAACGATATCCGCATGCTAGGATCCGGGCCACGTTGTGGTATTGGTGAAATAAGCCTTCCTGCAAATGAACCCGGTTCGTCGATTATGCCCGGTAAGGTAAACCCAACACAATGTGAGGCGTTGACCATGATTGCTGCGCAAGTAATGGGCAATCATGTAACCATTTCAATTGCCGGTTCGAATGGGCATTTTGAACTCAATGTGTTCAAACCCGTCATTATTTATAATTTGTTGCAATCGATCCGTTTGCTTGCCGATGGTTGTCAGTGTTTTGCTGAAAAATGTGTAGCAGGTATCCGCGCGAATGAGGACCATATAGCCGAACTACTTGATAAATCGTTAATGCTGGTTACGGCACTAAACCCACACATTGGCTATGATGATGCCAGCAAAATCGCCAAACGAGCTCATCAGGATGGCTGCACACTTATCGAAGCGGCTGTTGCTCTAAAATTAGTGACCGCAGAGCAGTTTAAACAGTGGGTTGTGCCTGAGAAAATGACTGGCCCGAAATCATCAGAGAAATAATTACCCTCAAAAGGCGTCCTGCCTGCCGGGTATAAGTACGTCCCTGAAATTATGCGAGGTTAAAACCCCGCCAACCTATATATCGACCATGAGGGTTGCATTCCATCATCCCTGAAATAAAAAAAGCCAGTGCACTGGCTTTTTTATTTTCGCTACAAATTAGTAACTTTCGTTATGTACCGCCTGTACCGCACGGCCCGAAGGATCAGCCATGTTCTTAAAGCTTTCATCCCAAGCCAAGGCGGCTTCCGTTGAACAGGCTACCGATTTACCACCCGGTACACATTCAGCGGCCGAAGCAAGCGGGAAGTGCTGTTCAAAAATAGTACGATAGAAATAAGCTTCTTTGGTATCTGGCGTATTGTGCGGGAATTTGAATGCCGCGTTGGCCAATTGTTGATCGCTCACTTGCTCTGCAACGTGCTCTTTTAAACTGTCAATCCAGGAATAGCCAACACCATCAGAGAACTGCTCTTTTTGACGCCACAAGATTTCTTCCGGTAAATAACCTTCAAAGGCAGAGCGCAACACATGTTTCTCAATCTTGCCGTCTTTACACATCTTGTCTTCAGGGTTGATGCGCATGGCAACATCCATAAATTCTTTATCTAAAAACGGAACACGAGCTTCAATACCCCAGGCAGACATTGATTTGTTCGCTCGCAAACAATCAAACATATGCAGCTTATCAAGCTTGCGTACCAGCTCTTCATGAAATTCTTTGGCGTTAGGCGCTTTGTGGAAGTATAAGTAACCGCCAAAAATTTCATCCGCACCTTCACCGGAAAGTACCATTTTGATACCCGTAGCTTTGATTTTACGAGCCATCAAATACATCGGGGTAGAGGCACGAATGGTGGTCACATCGTAGGTTTCGATGTGATAAACCACTTCTTTTAAGGCATCAATACCATCTTGTACGGTAAAGATAATACTGTGGTGTATGGTACCAATAGAATCCGCTACTTTTTGTGCGGCAATAAGATCTGGAGAACCTTCTAAACCACAGGCAAACGAATGAACTTTTGGCCACCAGGCTTCTGAGAGGTCATTTTCTTCGATACGACGGGCGGCAAATTTTTGCGTAATGGATGACACTAACGACGAATCCAAACCACCAGAGAGTAAAACTCCGTAAGGAACATCGGTCATCAAGTGACCTTTTACCGATTGTTCAAACGCAGTGCGCAATTCATCAATGTCGGTTTCATTGTTTTTAATGGCTTCATAATCGGTCCAGTCACGTTGATAGTAAGGCTTTATTTCGCCATCTTTACTATCTAAGTAATGTCCAGGAGGAAATTCGCTAACCGTATTACAAACTGGCATTAACGCTTTCATTTCTGAGGCAATATAGAAGTTACCATGTTCATCATTGCCCATGTATAACGGAATGATGCCCATATGATCACGAGCCACTAAATAGCTATTGTCTTCCTGGTTATACAAACAGAAGGCGAACATGCCTTGCAATTTATCGATAAACTCAACGCCAAACTCTTCATACAAAGGTAAAATTACTTCACAGTCAGATTTTGTTTGAAACGCATAATCAACGGTTAAATTAGCTTCGAGTTGTTTGTGATTGTAGATCTCGCCATTAACAGCTAACACATTCTTTCGATTTTGATTATATAAAGGTTGTGCGCCATTTTCGGTATCAACAATCGCCAAGCGCTCGTGCACTAATATTGCGTTGTTATTAGAATATACCCCAGACCAGTCAGGTCCACGGTGTCTTTGCAAGCGGGAAAACTCAATGGCTTGCTCCCTTAATTTACTGGCATCAGACTTGATGTCCAGAACACAAAAAATTGAACACATAATGCGTGTTTCCTTTATTAATCAAAATCGAAATTTATTCACCCGTGAGAATCTTATATTTACGGGTAAAAATCAATAGCAATCAGCTAAGAATTAGAATAATTACTTCAAAATGCTTAAAAAAAATTGCATAAGTTATAATTTTTCTAGTTTTTACGTTGAAATTCGCTTGATTTAGACCATTGTGGCCAATCTTTTGAATCGGCAACGTGATATAAAACATCAAAAGTCAGTTGCAGATCTTGTACGGCACCGGCAAAATTCCACTCTGGATTATATTCATCACAGGCCTGATGATAACATTTACGCATTTTAGGTAACGTCGCCTTGCGATAGGCGGCCGTTTCCGCATCCACAGGCTTACCACCACCACCCGCGTATAGTGCCGGTACTCCAACTTTGGCAAAATTGAAATGATCAGAGCGATAATAACTGCCGGCGGCTGGATTAGTTTCTTTAACCAATACTCTATTTTGTTTTTTAGCGGCTACTTTCAGATAATTCTCCATTTCGGACTTACCCAAACCGTTAACGACTAAATCTTTCGTTTTGCCTAAAATATTCAAGCTGTCTAAATTCAATACGCCAACGGTTTTATTCAAAGCATATACCGGGTGTTGGGCGTAGTACTTTGAGCCAAGCAAACCTTGCTCTTCAGCGGTTGTGGCAATAACCGTAACAGAACGCTTTGGCGCTTTATCCAGGCTGGATAAGGCATTGGCAATTTCAATGATACCGCCAATACCGGTAGCGTTATCGTGGGCACCGTTATAAATTTTATCCCCGGGTAAATCATCATTTTTACCAATGTGATCCCAATGACCAGTCAGTAGTACGTGTTCATCTGGAGTTTCACTGCCAGGCAAGGTGGCGATAAAGTTGTATGATGTAGACTTTTTAACGGTACTTTTCACCGTTGCCGATGCCGTTAACCCTAAGGATTTACTGATAGGACCTTGCATCGCTTTGTTTCTATACGTGGTAAAATCAAGCCTAGCCTGAGCAAACATCGCTTTGGTGCTGGCCAAAGACAACCAACCTTCAATTTGTACCCTGCCTTTATTACCATCTGCACGATATAAGCCATATTGAGGGCCCGTCCAGCTATTGGTTACTACTGACCAGCCGTAAGACGCTGGCGCAGTTTCATGAACGATAATAGCGGCAGCAGCACCTTGACGACTTGCTTCTTCATATTTGTAGGTCCAACGACCATAGTAGGTCATTGCACTACCGGTAAACAGACTTGGGATTTCGGAAGCATAGCCAGGATCGTTTACCAGCATTACTACGGTTTTGCCTTTAACATCGATGCCTTCATAATCATTCCATTTATATTCTGGCGCATTAATTCCGTAGCCAACAAAAACGATTTCTGAGTCTTTAATTTGCTCTAGTTCGCTGAAGCGAGAAGTGCCTAGCACCATGTCTTCAACATAACTGAACTGCTCAGACTTGCCTTTACCATTAATGGTCAATGTTATATTGGCAAGCGCGGTGACCTCAGCCAGCTCTACCGGTTGTAGAAAGCTACCATTGTTTCCTGGCTTCCAGCCTGCCTTTTTAAATTCGCGGGTTAAGTAATCAAGCACCTTCTTTTCACCTGCAGATGTTGGTAATCGACCTTCAAATTCATCAGAGGATATGGTTTTTACGTGCTGATGTAATTTGCTTGCCGAGATGCCTTGATAGGCTTGTTCGAATGTTTTGGCATTCGCTACACCGATGACAGCCAATGTACAAATCAGGCTGATAAGTGCTATGGATTTATTCATAGTAGATATTTCATTTTTCAAATCGAGATCCGTTAATCTACCCCTTGGTTTCTCACAAATAAAGCATTTGTTGCAAACTGTTGCAATTTGTCACACCTTTTCGGATTAATGAATTGCTTTGTCTAACAACGAGGTTACAATTGATAGCAATCGGGTAAACTTTAAAACCAAGCTGTTGGTTTTTCTGATAGGTACAACGTCCACTAATTCTTTTGCTTTCATAGTAATAATAACATCATAATAATAAAGGATTTTAATGATTTCAGTTGAGAATTTAACTAAGACATTTCAAATCAAGGCAAATAAAAAAAATAGCCTGAGCAGCACAAAAGATCCGCGCCAGCAGGGTAAACAATTTCACGCCTTAACCGATGTCAGTTTTCATTGTAAAAAAGGCGAAGTGTTAGGCTTGCTTGGCCCCAATGGCGCCGGGAAAACCACCGCATTAAGAATTTTATCTACCGCATTAAAACCTGATTCTGGGGCCATCATAGTCAACGATGTTGATGTGGTAAAAAAACCTAAAGTAGCAAAACAAAAAATTGGCTTCTTATCGGGTAAAACCGGTCTTTATGGTCGACTCACGGCAAGAGAAAATATCGAGTTCTTTGCAAAGTTACATGGCGTTAGTGATGAATTTCTGAAAAATGATGCCGAAGAAATTTATCAATATTTAGATATTACCTCGTATTTAGATCGACGGGTTGAACACCTATCTACCGGTATGCAGCAAAAAGTATCGATTGCTCGGGCGGTGATCCACAAACCGGAAGTACTGGTGTTGGATGAACCGACTACCGGTTTGGATATTATGGCTACCGAAACCATTTTGGAATTTGTGCAATTAATGCGAGGGCAGGGCACGGCAGTCATTTTTTCGACTCATCACTTAGATGAAATTGCCTTATTAGCCGACCGGGTATCGGTGATAAATCAAGGCAGAACTTGCTTTGATAGCACGGTTGCCGATTTTAAGCAACAAGCACCCGATGGCGATTTACGCCGAGCGTTTATGAATGTACTACATGGAGTTAACTAAATGTGGCAAGTCTATATTAAAGAATTAATTGAGCTGTTACGCGACAAAAAAACCTTATTTTTTATCGTTGCCTTACCTATGGTGATTTTCCCGGTACTGTTTGGTTTGATGGGGTTTCTCGGAGCAAAAGCGGCGGTCAGTGAACAAGAAAAAGTGATTCGTTATCTGTTAATCAATGAAAGCGCAGCCCCAGAATTTGCCAACAACTTGTTTTACCATAACGATTTTAAACCGGTAGAGCTGAAGTTGGAAACGGAAGCTGAGATCATCGAGGCGATTAAAGCCGATAAATTAGATTTGGTGATCGTACTTAATAAAGATTTTAAAAGCCAGTTTGATAATTCTGAAACCTCCGTGTGGAAAGCGTATTTTAATGGTGCGAACCTCATTGGCGGCATCAAATTTAAAATGCAAGATGCGTTGGCCAGTTTTAATGAAGATTTGCAAAAACAAATATTGAGTAAAATGGGCTTTGATCCGGCGCAGTTTGAAGCATTTAAACAACCGGTCGATATTGAGCAATTTGATACCGCCGATGAAAGGGAAAGTTTTGGCGAGAAAATTGGCGGACTCATTCCTTACATTTTGATCCCGCTATGTTTAACCGGAGCCATGTACCCGGCCATTGATTTGGGGGCGGGTGAAAAAGAACGGGGTACCATAGAAACGCTACTATTGACGCCAATTTCACGGTTTTCACTGGTGATAGGTAAATTTTTATGTATTACCACCACCGCCATTATGACGGCATTAATCACCATATTTAGCATGGTTTTTTGGTCTTATATTGTTGGTCAGATGCTTGATGTGAAAGTGGTGTCTGAAATATTAGCCTCGGTAGGCTTTCTCGACTACGGCCTGATTGTTTTACTTTTGGTCCCGGTGTCGGCGATATTCGCTGCTACCTTATTGGCGATTTCCATTTATGCCAGTAGTTATAAGGAAGCGCAGAACTATATGGGACCGTTGTCGATATTGGTTATATTCCCGGTTATCGTCGGCATGACGCCTGGGGTTTCACTTAATTTAACCTGGTCATTAGTCCCTATTGCCAATGTTTCTCTGGCAATTAAAGAACTGTTAAAGGGCACTATCGATTATAGCCTGTTGATCCCGATATTCGCTTCGACCGGATTTTTTGCGCTGATTTCGATATTATTTTGTGTGCACTGGTTTAACAAAGAGTCGGTTTTATTTCGGTAAATATAACAAAGAACTAAACCGCTCCTCGCGGTAGGGGCGCTCCTTTTCTAGCTCTGTAATATCTCAAATCCTGACTATTTTTTCTACGCTTATCGTGCGAGGTATTTTCCTCGCCTGATAGGAG